>Ga0187893_10000076_pt1 | contig 203202 bp, 168 predicted proteins | sample MA1701074metaG_FD_139574 | JGI IMG/M metagenome (GOLD analysis project Ga0187893, IMG submission 139574) | White microbial mat communities from a basaltic lava cave in the Kipuka Kanohina Cave System on the Island of Hawaii, USA - MA170107-4 metaG ...
CGCCGCGGCTTGCCGACCTTGCGGACCTTGCGGTCGCAGATCCGTTCCACGCCAGCCGCCCCGCGCCCCCGTTGCCTCCCCCGCCGATCTCGCCGTTGCCCGCCGCCACATAAGGGACGATATCGGACTCAGCTACGATGGGTGCCGCCCTGGGAAGGGGTGGCGCGCGGCGGTCTCGACGTGCCCTATTCAGGCCGGCGCGGCGGCCAGAGCCAGTGCCGGCGGTGGCATCGGCGCCGGCGGCGCGGGCGGCGCGGGATGGGGCGGCGGCGGCGTGTCGGGTGGACTGGAGCGGAAGAAATCGAGGAGAATCGGACCGTAGCGGGCGGCGCGGGTCGGGCCGATGCCGGGGACGGAGCGCAGGACGTCGAGCGTCTGCGGGCGGGCGGCGGCGAGGGCGCGGAGCGTGCGCAGGGGGAAGATGTTGTAGGCGCGCGAGCCCTCGAGGCCGGCGAGCTCGCGGCGGAGCGAGGCGAGGGCGAGCTCGGCGGGCGTGAGGGGCGGAAAGGCACGGGCGACGAGGTCGATCGGCGCGTGGAGGCGCCCGCCGAGGTACTCGCGGCCCTTGTCGGCGAGCCGCGGGCAGGTGCGGGGGCCGTCGAGAAGCCCCGCCTCGATGAGGATCTCGAGGAAGCGGTCGACGTCGCCGGGGCGATAGCCGCGGAGCGCGCCCCGGCGGAGGTCGGCGCGCGCGGCTCCCGACCCGGGCGACCCGGCGTGGCGATCGACGACCTCGAGGATGAGCTGCGCGAGTGCCCGCTCGTGGGCGTGCGCGAGGTCCTGGACCGTTCTCTGGTTCTCCATGGGGCTTTCCTCCTGTTGGTTGACCCAAATAAAAATCTAACATGAGGGTCCGACAGGAGAATCGGGCGATGGGGATGCAACTGACGTGCGCGGAGAAGGTTAGCGCAAGAAGTTCAGGAGGGCGGCGTCGTCCAGGAGGGCGTGCCCGCCGTTCTGGGCGAGGTTCTTCTGGCTCAGGACCCTGAGGACGGAGTTGTAGTCGAGGCCCGTCAGGTCGGCGATCTCGTTGGGCGGGACGAGGCACGGGCCCTCGCGCAAGTTGAAGCCGTTCGCGGCGAAGCGATCGAGCAGCTCCTCGACGCGCCGGAAGTCCTCGCGCGAGACGCTGTAGCTCTCGGCGGCGAGCGCCCGCTCGAGGAACTGACGCTCGCGCGTGACGGCGACGAGGTCGGCCGAGACCGCCCGCACGCGCTCCGCCGACGCGATGTCTCGACGGAAGCGCTGCTGCTGCGCGAGCTCCTCGAACTCCTTCGCGAGCGTCTCCGACTTCTCCTGCACCTCCCGCAGCGTGCTCTGCAGCCGCTTCTTCATGAGACCCTGGAGGCTCGAGTCGATGGCCGCGAGGAGCGTGTCGTGGCGGATCGCCGCCGCCAGGGTCCGCAGGTGGTCGTGGACGCGGATCTCCTCGTGGATGTCCCCCACCCCGACCGTCCTCGCGATCTCCTGGTACCAGAGGACGCGCTCGAGGAGCGCGGCGAGCGAGTCGAGCACGTCCTTCTGCGGGAGAGCGACGAGCCGGCCCGTCCCGTCGAGCGGCGCAGCCGCGGCCTGCGCCTCGATCTCGCGCCACACGGCCGCGAGAGCCTGGCGCGTGGCCTGCACGACCTGCTTCCGCGTCTTCTCGGGCGCCCACTTGCTGAAGATGAACTCCCCGATCTCCTGCTGGGTCGAGCTCTCGAAGAAGCCCTGGTAGACCTCGCGGTCGGGGTTGTACTTGAGGACGACGATGTTCCCGTAGCGGAGCGCGCGCACGAGCTGCTTCGACGCCTCGTCGCGCACGGTCGTCGAGACGAAGAGCTTGTAGACCGCGCTGATGACTCGCCGGACGTCCTCGTCCCGGGTGCAGACGGCGACCTTCTGGTGGTGCACGAGCACGTCGTGAAAGGCGCGCGCCGCGATCCGCTCGTCCGTGTCCGAGCGGGCGCCATCGGGCTTCTTCAGCTCGAGCGCCGTCGCCAGGTACGTGATCAGGTCGAGGAGGAGCGAGGCGATCTTCTCGTTCGTGCGCGGCCCGGAGAGGGCCCGCTCCTCGAGCTTGCGCAGGATCTTCCGCAGGAGCTCCTCGATCTTGAGGAGGTGGTTGAACGTCTCGACGACCTGGTCCTTCTTGAAGGGCGTGAGCTGCTGGTACTGGAGCTTCTTGCGGTCGATCTGGGCCGTGGACGCCGCGATGAGGTTCGCGAACTCGGCCTTCACCTCCGGGAGGACACCGAACGAGTCGTGCACCTCGAGCAGGCGCAGCAACTCGCCGTAGAAGACCCTCAGGTTCTGGATCGGCCCACGCTTGAGCGACTCGATCGGCGCCGACAGGTACCGATCGAACGAGCAGAAGATGCTGGCGTCCGGGACGAGGCCGTAGCGCTTGTCACGGCCGTAGGCCTCGACCGGCGCGAGGACCTGGTGGACGTTGCGGGAGTCGAGGACGTAGTCCCTCACGACCCGATTCTACGATCGACCCTCCCTCAGCGGTAGCCCGAGTAACCGCGGCGCGGCGGGGGCCAGGAGGAGCGCCGCGACGGGACGATGGAGCGATAGTGCCCCACGCAGAACCCGCAGCCGCAACCGTGGCCGTGTCGGATGACGATCGCCGGCGGGCTGGCCACGCGGCCGGTCGAGTGCCAGCGGCTCTCGAAGTAGATGTGCCCGCACCCTTGTCCGTGGACGTGGGGCGGAGGCGGAGCCACGACCTGGAACGTCGCGCCCACGAGGGCGTGCCCGCAGCCCGGACCGTGCTCGTGCAGCGCCGGGCGACCGGTCGAACGCCACGCGCCCTCGACGAACAGGTGGCCGCAGCCGGAGCCGTGCTCGTGCGGGATCGCGACGCGCGCGAACCCGAGGCCGGCATCGACTCCGAGCGGCTCGACGGGCTGGACCCCCGAGTAGTAGCGGTACTCGTAGGCGGCCGTCGGCCCGATCTCCTCCGCCGGCGCAGCCTGCGACCCCGGCGCGAGCACGCCCGCGAGCGACGGCGTAAGCGAGGCGGCGGCCGCGGCGTCGGCTTCGGCCGCGGCAGCGCCGGGAGACGCTCGCGCCGGCCTCGGCCACCGGCGCGGGATCCCGGCGGCTCCGTCCCCGTCGGCGTCCGCGTCCACGCTCTCGATCACGGTCGTCGGGACGTCGGCCTCGCCGAGGCGCAGCGCGAGCGCCGCTTCGCGACCGGCCCCCGACGCGGAACGCCAGTCCCCCGCCGCGAACACGTGCCCGCAGTCGCCCGAGTGCCGGTGGTCCTGAGGCACGACCTGCCAGCACGAGGCCCAGTAGAAGTGCCCGCAGCCGGGTTCGTGCCGGTGCCCCCTCTGGAAAACGTGCCAGGCGCCCCCGTGGAAGTGGTGGCCGCACGCCCGGTCGTGCCGGTGGGCGCTCGGAAAGTAGTCCCAGCGGCCGTTCGAGTAGAAGTGGCCGCAGTCCTTGCCGTGCTCGTGGTCCTCGGGGAACCGGTGCCAGGCCCCGCCGTAGCTGAAGTGTCCGCAGTCGGCGTCGTGCCGGTGGTCCCGCGCGAACTCCTGCCACGAGCCGTCGAAGAAGAAGTGGCCGCACCCGTCGCCGTGGAAGTGCTCGGACGCGAGGACCGGCGCGCCGCCGAGCGCGAGCGCAACGGCGCAGGCGCCCGCAAGCGCGGCCGCCCGGGCACGCCAGGAGAAACGCCGACCTCCCTCGATCGATGGCATACCCCGCCTCCCCGGTCCGTGCGTGGGTGCAACGAGCGCTATCTTTCGACGTCCCCGGTCCGTCCGTTATTCGCGGCGATCCAGTCGCCTCCCGGGATCGGCCGCCCGCGCGCGGCCGCCCGCCCCCTCGCCTCCGGCGCGAGCTCGTATCGCCAGGCCGCAACCTGCTCGCCCGTATCGAGGCGCCGGACGCGCCGCCGCACCCGCCGGTAGCCGAGCTCACCCGTCCGTCCCGGCGCTCCCGGGGGGCACGCCTCGATCTCGTCCGCGATCCTGAGCGCCCGGGCCGTGTCGAGGACGAGCACCTCCCCCACCACGCGGCCGCCGCGGCCGGGCAGGAGCGCCGGATAGCCCTCCGGCAGCCGCACGATCGCCCCGCCCGTCTCGGCGGGGTATGCGCCGAGGACGTGGGCGGCGATCCCGGCGTGGAGCGCGCCGCCCCGCCGCAGGGTCCCGTAGACGAAGAGCCGCACCTCGCCGGCAGCCAGGACGCGCGACCTCCGGAGCCGAGCTCCCTACGAGGCAAAATGGTCGAACGAGCGGACCTCGAGCGGGAAGGCCATGGAGCCCGGATCCTGGATCGTGATCCCGGCCTCCGGCCGCACGTCGCCGATCCGCCACATCTTGACGCCGAAGACCCCCTCGATCTCGCCCTTCACCGTCGGGATCCGGCCCGCCGGAGCGACCACGAGGAGCTCGAAGTCCTCGCCCCCCCGGAGCACGAGGTCGACGGGGTCACCGGCGCCGAGGCGAGGGGCGAGGGCCCGGAGCGCCGGCGAGACCGGGATTCGCTCGCGGTTGAGACGCACGCCCACCCCGCTCTCCTCGCAGATCCGCGCGAGGTCGCCCGCCAGCCCATCCGAGACATCCATGAGGGCGTGAAGCTGGCCCTTCTCGGCCAGGAGCTCCGCCTCGGCGATCCGCGGCGTCGGCTCGAGGAACCGCCTGACGAACGGGGCCGCCTGGGGATCGGCGCCGAGCCCGGCCTTGAGCGCCAGCAGGCCGGCGAGGGCCGCACCGGGCTCTCCCGTGACCCACACCTCGTCACCCGGGCGCGCGCCCGAGCGCCGCACGGCCTTGCCGCGACGCACCTGGCCGACGATCGAGGTGGTGATCGAGATCCCGCCCGGCGAGCGGACGACGTTCCCGCCGACGATCGGGCACCCGTGGACCTCGCCGACCTCGGCCGCGCCGCGCACGAGGTCGAGCGCGGCCTCGACCGTGGTGTCAGCCGGGAAGGCGAGGGCGACGAGCGCCGCCCGCGGCCGCCCCGCCATGGCGGCGATGTCGCTCAGGGCGGCCGCCATCGCGCGACGTCCGGCCTGGCGAACGGCCATCCACCGGAGGTCGAAGTGCACCCCCTCGTGCTGGGCGTCCGTGGTGAGCAGCAGCTCGTGGTTCGGCTCGGTCGCGACGACCGCGCAGTCGTCGCCCGGCCCCAGGACCACGTGCCCCCGCGGCGGGGCACCGCCCGGCGCCGGACCGGCGGGCCCGTCGGGCGCGGCGAGGATCCGGCGGATCTCCGCGATGAGGCCGAACTGCCCCACCGCGGCCAGCGTGCCGGGCGCTTCCGGGCTCACGGCTCAACCCTTGCGATCGGGGCCGCCACCCTTGCGCTTCGCGCCCGCGGCGCTCTCATCCTCCGCGCCCTTGATCCGGTCGAGCTCGATCGGGGCCGGCGTCTTGTAGGCGACGAGCGCCTGGATCTCGGTGACGTTCAGCTTCTCGAGGGCGGCGGCCAGGCGCCTGAGCTCCGTCGGCGCGTCCTGGATCATGATCAGGACGCGATCGTTGTCGGTGAAGGCCTTGAGCTTGCCTTCCTCGACCTTGGCCAGCTCGTTCCCGATTCGGGCGAGTGCTTCCATTCGGCGTTCCGGTTCCAAGGGAGCTGCCCTCGCGAAATCGATCCTCCCAGGGCGCGGGAGCCGCGACCGGCGCCGGTCGGGCTCCCCAGTATAACAGAACCCGCGAGCCCTTTCTTTCGACCGACCGCTACGCCGTGGCGCCGGCCCTGGCGGCGGCGACCCCCCTCGGCTCCTCGGATGCCCCGCCGTTCCGGGCCTCCGCGCAGAGCGCCTCGAAGTCGTAGCCCTCGAGTCGCCTCGGGTCCGAGGCGAACAGGCCCTCGAGGATCGGCCGGATGCTGTACCGCCAGATCCGCTCGAGCAGCCGGTCATCCAGGCCGGGCTCCATGAAGACGCTGTGGCCGAGGCGCCGCCGCGGCCCGAGGTCCGCCTCGAGCCGACGGTTCAGGACCTCGAGGAGCCGCGCGACCCAGGCATGAGACGGTGCGCGCGCCGCCAGCCAGCGCCGGAGGAGATCGGCGCTCGGCTCGAGCGGGAAGAACGTGAACCGGCGGCGCACCGCGGCGTCGTCCATCGGCGTCGATCCCGCGCCGGTCGTCAGCGTGCCGAGGAGATAGAGGTTCGAGGGCAGGCGGAACGTCTCGCCCGAGAACGGAAGGACGACCTCCTCGTCCCGGTACTCGAGGAGCGAGAAGCACTCGCCGAGCACGGCGACGAGGTCCGCCCGCCCGACCTCGTCGAGCACGAGAACGAAGGCGCGGTCGGGATCGGCCGCGGCCCGGCCCGCCAGGCTGCGGAGGAGGCCGTGCGACGCCGTCGTCGAGCCCGGCGGCGGCGGGCCCTCGACGAAGTCCTCGTAACGATAGGCCCGGTGGAGCTGGACGAACCGCACCCGCTCCGGCGACCCGGCGAAGTGGAAGGCGAAGTGGCGGGCGAGGTACGTCTTCCCCGTCCCCGTGACGCCGGTCAGGATCACCTGGCGCTTGCCGCGGAGGAGCATCGAGAGGTCGCGCAGGAGCGGTTCCGGAAACTCGGTCTCGGCGGCGAGAGCGACGAGGCCCCCGTCGTCGGCGGCCGGCCCGTGGGCCGCCTGGACCGCGGCGGCGGCCGGCCGCGCGGGCGCCGGGGCCTCGGGGGCCGCCGCGGGCGATGCGGCCGCCACCGCGGGAGCCGCCGGGCGGGCGACCGGCGCCTCCGCGGCCGGCGCGGGCTTCGCGGGTGCGACGGGCGCCTCCGCCCCCGGCGCGGGTCCTGCGGCCGGCGCTTCCTCGGTCGCCGGCCTGGCCAAGGGCGCGGGGGCCGGCGGCCCGGCCTTCCCGGGCGAGGGGACCTCGACCCCGGTCGGCTTCTCCACGGTCGTCGGCCTCTCGGCGGCCGGCTTCTCGGCGGCCGGCCTCTCCGCGGACGGTTTCTCCGCGGCGGTCGGCGGCCCCGTGAGCGCCGTCGGCTTCTCGGCGACCGCCGGCGGAGCCGTGGGAGGAGGCTTGGCCTCCTCGGCGGCGGGCGCCGCCTCCGCGCGAAGCTTCTGCGGGGCCGGCTTCTCGGCGGGACGCTCGCCCTTCTCCGGGGCCGGCGCGCCCACGGCCGCCTCGGCCGCGTCGAGCATGGCCTCGAAATCGCCGAGCAACCCGGCTTCGTGGCCGACCGCGACCTTCTTCTCGGGGGCGGAGGCCTCGCCGGGCACGAAGGCCGGCATGCCGGGAGTCGTCGACGTGCGCTCGTCTGGCGGCTCCGCCACGAACGCGGGGATCGCCGGGAGCGTGGCCGGGCGGTCGGGCTCGGGCTCGGGAGCGGCCTTCGCGGGCGGCCCCGGGGGCTTCGCGGCCTCCGGGACGAACGCCGGCCTCCCCGGCTCGGTCACGGGCTTCGATGACGCGGCGCCGAGCTTTCCGAGCTTCACCGGCGTGGCCTGGACGAACGGGGTCTCGGCGAGCGCGCCCGAGTCGAACGACGGTTCGGGTGGCGGCGGAGGCGCATCCTCGGGCGAGAGGATGCCGGCCGAGTACCACGGCCGGTCCTCGATCGGGTGAATCTCGACCGGCGGCTCCGGCGGCGGCCGAAGGGAAGCCGCGGGTTCCGGGCCGATCGGCGACCCGAGAGCGCCGACGGGTGCCGCCGGGGCGGGCGCCGGCGGGACGATGGCCGGCGCCGCCTTCCGCTCGCGCCGCGTCGTCCCCGGACCGTCATCGGCCGTCAGGCTCTGCGGGAGCTTCACCGTCGGCTCGACCGGCGGGGCCTTGGCGGCGGCCGTTGGGACGGCGAGGTCCGTGCGCGGGGGCGCGACCTCGAGCTCGGTCGCGGGCGGCGCCGCCGCCGGCGTCGCCGGCCGGGCGGGCGCCACGATCGACGCCGCCCTGGGAGGAGTCGCGGCCAGCTCGGCCGGAGCCCCGCCCGCGCCCGCCGCCGCCGCCGCGGCCGCGACCGCCGCCGGCCCACCCGGCGCCGGCTGGGCCGCCGACGCCTCCCCCGGGAGGTCGACCGCCCGCACCCCCGCCCACTCGAGGAACGCCTCGGCCGCCCAGAAGTTGAGCTGCCGGTTCACCTTGACGAGCAGCTCGCGGAGCCCGTTGAGGATGCGCTGGAAGGCCTGGAATCGCTCGCCGACATCGCGCGACGCGTAGCCCGGATCCGCGACGTCCCCGGCCGCGAGCAGCGCCCGGACCCCCTTGTGAGATGGCCCGTAGAAGACGGGGACCTCGCCGTCGTGGAGCGCGTGCCAGAGGAAGCTCGCGAAGCAGATCCCGTTGCCGACGGTGAGGCGCGGATCGGCGTTCTGCGCCTGCTCGCGGTGCAGGCGGGCGATGAAGCTGCAGAACGCCTTCAGGGGCTCGCCGCTCGTCCGGGGGTCGCCCGCGAGCGCCTTCTTGAGCTCGCGGTCGAGGCGCACGTTCGTGGCCGACTTCGAGAGGCCTTCGAGGAACTGGACGACGCTCGGCCCGCCGAAGCCCCACACCGGCAAGCGGAGCCCGTCGATCGCGACCTCCTCCTGCATGGCGGCGAGCAGCTCGTCGCGCAGGCGGGCGATGGGCAGCTCGCCCCGGCTGTAGGCCTCGAGCCGCGCCTTGAGCGCCGGCAGGCGGGTCGCCCGCACCTTGGCGAGCTTCCGGGAGCGCCGGAACTCCTCGGAGGCGAGGAAGTCCTTGAGCTGGGTCTTGAGGCTCATCGTCGCGGGCGCCTCTCCGCCCCCTCGGGCCGCGCACGCCGCCCGCCGCACGGAACCCCTCGGCCCCGGCCGCTTTCCGGCCGAACACGGACCCGCGGGCGATCGGAGGCAGTATACCGCGCCGCCGGACCCCGCGCCATAGCGATCCTCGGGCCCGGCGAGGGCTTCCGTTGACGCTCGCCCACGCGCGGCGCTATCATGCGCTCCTTCCTCCGGCCGCGACGCGTCGACCCCGCGTCCGGCCGGCGGGGTTGGTCGCCCTCCGGCGACGGGAGGACGGACGTGCTCACGCTCCCGCGGCTCGTGAACGAGCGGCTCCGGGCGATCGGGGACTCGGACTTCTTCTACACGAAGGAGGCCGGGAAGTGGGTCGGGCACTCGGGCACCGAGGCGCTGACGCGCGTCCGCGCCGCCACGGCCGGTCTCCACGACCTCGGCATCGGCAGGGGCGACCGGGTCGCCATCCTCGCCGACGTCCGGCCGGAGTGGGGCGAGATGGACTTCGCCACGCTCGCCAACGGCGCCGTCACCGTCGGCATCTACACGACGATGCCGCCGTCGCAGGTCCGCTACATCCTCTCGCACTCCGAGGCGAAGGCGATCGCCCTCGATCGGCCCGAGCAGCTCGAGAAGGTGCGCGAGGTCCGGGTCGAGTGCCCCGCGCTCGCGACGGTGATCGTCATGGACGGCTGCGGCGTCGATCCGGCGAAGGTCCGCCGCGACGCCGGCGAGCGGCTGCTCTCCGAGATCGAGGCGACCGGGAGACGGCTCCTGGAGCTCGATCCGAAGCTCTACGACGGGCTCGTCGAGGCGGTCCGTCCCGAGGACCTGGCGACCATCATCTACACGTCGGGGACGACCGGGCCGCCCAAGGGCGCGATGCTCACCCACGGCAACATCTGCTCGGTCGCCCGGGCGATGAAGTCGGTCGTCGACATCGGCCCCGAAGACATCTCGATCGCGTTCCTCCCGCTCGCCCACTCGCTCCAACGGGTCGCGGGCTACGTCGGCATCTCGCTCGGCACGCGGGGCGCGTACGCGACGAGCATCGAGACGCTCCTCGACGACTTCCGCGAGATCCGGCCGACCGTCCAGCCGAGCGTCCCGCGGATCTGGGAGAAGGCCTACGCCCGGATCCGCGAGCGCGTGGCCCAGTCGTCGGCCATCCGCCGCTCCCTCTTCGAGTGGGCCCTCGGTGTCGGGCGCGACTTCGGCGAGTACCGGAAGCGCGGCGCCGAGCGCTTCGCCCCGCCCGGCCTGAGGCTCAAGCACGCCGCCGCCGAGCGCCTGGTCTTCCGCCGGATCCGCGAGTTCCTGGGCGGCCGCATCCGCTTCCTCACGTCCGGCGGCGCGCCGATCTCGACGGAGGTGCTCGAGTTCTTCTACGCGCTCGGCATCCTGATCACGGAGGGCTACGGCCTCACCGAGACCGCGGCCCCGGCGACCTTCAACCGACCGGACGACTTCCGCTTCGGCACGGTCGGGAAGCCGATCCCCGGCACCGAGATCCGCATCGCCGAGGACGGCGAGGTCTTGATCCGGGGCCCGGGCGTCTTCCTCGGCTACTACAAGGACGAGGCGGCGACGCGCGAGGCCTTCGCCGACGGCGGCTGGTTCAAGACCGGCGACATAGGGGAGATCGACGCCGACGGCTTCCTCCGCATCACCGACCGCAAGAAGAACCTGATCGTCACGGCGACGGGCAAGAAGGTCGCGCCCGCGAACGTCGAGGCCCTGGTCAAGCGCTGCCCGATCGTGAGCCAGGTCTACATCCACGGCGACAACCGGAGCTTCCTCGTCGCCCTCGTCGCGATCGACCGCGAGGAGGCGGTCCGTGCCGCCGGGGCCGGCGCGCTCCCGGACCTCCGCTCCCTCGCCGAGAACGCCGACGTCGTCCGGGCCGTCGCCGAGGCGATCGAGGCCGCGAACCGGGACCTCGCGCGCTACGAGCAGGTGAAGAAGTTCCGCATCGTGCCCGAGGAGTTCAGCCAGGAGCAGGGGACGCTCACCCCGACGCTCAAGATCAAGCGGAAGGCGGTCGAGGCGCGCTACCAGGCGCTCATCGAGGCGATGTACGAGGAGAGGGTGCCGGTCTAGCCAGGCGTCATGGCCAGGGTCGAGCGGGCGTCCGAGCTGGCCCGGCGGCTCGCCGACAACGTCGGCCGGGTCATCCGGGGGAAGCGCGAGGCCATAAGGCTCGCGCTCGTCGCGCTCCTCGCCCGGGGACACCTGCTCATCGAGGACGTCCCGGGCGTCGGCAAGACCGTGCTCGCGAAGGCGCTCGCCCGCTCGATCCGGGCGACCTACCGGCGCGTGCAGTTCACCCCGGACCTGCTCCCGGGCGACATCACGGGCGTCTCCGTCTTCAACCCGAAGACGCTCGCGTTCGAGTTCCGGCGCGGGCCCGTGTTCACGAACGTCCTGCTTGCCGACGAGATCAACCGGGCGACGCCGCGCACCCAGAGCGCGCTCCTCGAGGCCATGGAGGAGCGTCAGGTGACGGCCGACGGGACCACGTACCCGCTCGACGGCTGCTTCTTCGTCGTCGCGACCCAGAACCCGATCGAGCAGCAGGGCACCTTTCCGCTTCCCGAGGCCCAGCTCGACCGCTTCCTCCTCTCGATGGCCGTCGGGTACCCCGGGGCCGAGGTCGAGGCCGAGCTGCTCGCGCGTCACGGGCGCCGGCACCCGCTCGAGGACCTCGAGGCGACGGTCTCGCTCGAGGACGTCGTCTCGGCGCAGGACGCGGTCGCCGAGGTCCACGTCGACGGCGCCATCCACCGCTACATCGTCGAGCTCGCCGAGCGGACGCGCCGGCACCGCGAGGTCACGCTCGGCGCCAGCCCGCGCGCCTCGCTCGGGCTCCTCCACGCCAGCCGCGCTCTCGCGCTCCTCGACGGGGCGGCGTTCGTCCGCCCGGACCACGTGAAGACCGTCGCCCACGCGGTCCTCGACCACCGGATCCTCGTCCGACCGCAGGCGCGGCTCTCGGGCCTCCTCCCGGCGGCGGTCGTCGCCGAGGCCCTGCGGAGCGTGCCCGTGCCGGTCTCCCTCGAGAGCTGACGCCGGAGGGCCGCCGACGCCGTGGACCCCGAGGACCGCCTCTTCCGACCGAGAAACGCGCTCGCCGCCGCGGCGGCGCTCGCCATCGTCCTCGGCCTCTCGCACGGTTCGGCGGGGGCGCTCGCCTTCGGCGGCGCGCTCGCCCTGCTCCTGCTCTCCGCCTCGATCTACGCGCGCGTCGGGGCCGCCCGGCTCGCGGCCTTCCGCGACCTCGCGCCGCGCGCCTTCGAGGACGACCGCGTCGACGTCCGCTTCCGCGTCGAGAACCGCTCGTCGCTCCCGCTCTACTGCGTCGAGATCGAGGACCACTTCCCGGCCGATCGCGTCCCGGCCAAGCGGGCCCTCGTCCACCCGCGCCTCGGCGCGCGCCAGGCCGCGATCGCGACCTACCGCGCCGACTGCGACGTCAAGCGGGGCCCGTACGCGATCGGCCCCGTGATCGCCCGGGCCGGCGATCCGCTCGGCCTCGTCGAGCGCCCGCGCGTCCTCGACGCCTACCAGAAGCTCGTCGTCTACCCGCGCGCCCACCCGGTCGCCCGCATCCACTGGGGCGGCGGCGGCCTCCGCTTCGACGTCGGCGCCCTCGAGTCGGCGGCGGCCGGCGCCGGCCTCGAGTTCCTCGGGACGCGCGAGTACCGGCCCGGCGACTGCCTCCGCTTCATCCACTGGCCCTCCACGGCCCGCGCCGGCCGGATCATCGTGAAGGAGTTCGAGGAGGTCGCGGCCGCCGACGTCGCCGTCTTCCTCGACCTCCACCGCTTCTCCCTGAAGGGCCTGGGACGGGTCTCGACCCTCGAGTACGCGATCCGCATCGCGGCCTCGGTCGCGGTCCACGTCGCCCGCGGCCGCAACCGCCTCCAGCTCCACGCGCGCGGCGCGCGGCCGGTGCACGTCCCCAAGGGCGCGGGCGAGGTCCACCTCGCCCGCATCCTCCACGAGCTCGCCCACGTGCGGGCCGACGGCGAGACCCCGTTCGCCCGGGTCCTCCGCGAGACGGCCCCGCTCCTCGATCCCGGAGCGACCGCCGTCCCGATCTTCACCTCGCTCGACGTCGACCTGGCCGAGTACGCGGACATCCTCGCGCTCTACCGCGCGCACCGAGTGCGCGTGGTCGCGGTCCTGATCGACGACGGCACGTTCCTGAAGCTGTACGAGGAGCAAGAGGCCCGCGAGCGCGAGGCGCCGACGGTGCCGGCCGCCGTCGCGGCCCTGCTGGCCGAGGGGGCGACGGTCTACACCGTCGCGCGCCAGGACGACATCTCGACGCGCCTCGACCTCCCCTACTCCGCCCGGTTCCGCTGACCGCCGATGACGCACGACCGCTACCTCCTCGCCCGCGCCTCCCTGAACGTCCTCACGGCCGCCGCCGCCCTGCTGCCCGTCGCCGTCGCCGCCGGCACGGGCGCCCTCGGCGCCATCGCCCTCGCGCCCGTCCTCGTCGCGCTCCTCGCCGCCCCGGTCGCGCTTGCCCACGCGGCCGAGAGGGACGTCGGTCGCCGGCCGTCGACCGGGCCCGTCGGGACCATCCACCGCCTCGCGCCTCTCTACGTCGGCTTCCTCATCGTCGTCGCCCTCTCCGCTCCGGCCGCCGGCGGCGTGGCCCTCCTCTCCTTGCTCGTCGGCGGCGAGATCGTCCTCCTCGCCCTCGCCCACCTGCCGCGCCTCCACGGGATCCACCTCCTCAACACGTCGGCCCTGGTCGCGGGCGCCCAGGCCGTGAACGACGACGCCGCGCTCCTCGCCCCGCCCTTCCTCGTCCTCCTCGCCCTCTCGCTCGCCTACCTGCACTTCGAGACGAAGCGCCGTCGCGCCCACGAGCCCGCCCCAAGGGCTCCCGACGACCTCGTCACCCCGGCCCGGGTCGGCCTCGCCGCCGGCGCGCTCCTCGCGGCCGTCTTCGCCGTCCTCCTCCTCGTCGCCCCGGCGCCGCCGCCGCGAACGACCCCCGGGCCGCCGGGCGGCGCCGCCGCCGGCCAGCCCGGCCCCCGCCGGCCCTTCGAGCGGCGCAGCCCGGGACGGACGCTCCGGCTCGTCGGCGCCCTCGCCGGCATCGTCCTCGCGCTCTACGGCTACCATCGCTGGCGCGAGCGCGGTCGCGAGGCCGCCCCCGCCCTCGCCGGGGACGAGGGTCGAGACGCCGACGTCCAGGTCGCCGACCTGCCCCCGCGGCCGGCGCCGGCGACGAGGACGCCTCCGCCGGCCGACGCGCGCGCGCGCGTCGTCGCCGAGTACGCCCGGTTCGCGACCGCGCTCGAGCGACGCGGGCTCGGCCGCCGTCCCGAGCAGGCTCCGGCCGAGCACGCCGCGGGCCTCGCCGCCCACGTTCCGGCGGCCGGCCCGGACCTGGATGAGCTGCTCGCCCGGTTCCACCGCGCCCGTTACGGCGCCGGTCCCGTCGCCGCCGACGAACCGCTCCTCGTGCGGGAGCGCGCCGAGCGCGTCCTCGCGAGGGTGGCGGCCGTCACGGCGGCCTCGCCCGGCGGCCCCGTCGCCGAGGAAACCCCATGAACCTCCCCCAGGGCTCGACCGTCGTCATCGCCGGCGCCGATCGCATAGGCGACCTCCTGTTCGTCACCCCTTCCCTCCGCGCGCTCCGCGCCGCCCGCCCCGACGTCCGGATCGTCGTCCTCACGACGCCCACGCCCGCGGCCGTCCTCGACGGCTCGCCCCACGTCGACCGCGTCGTCGCCGTGCCGCGCGGCCCCGGGGCGATCGGCCGCTGGGCCTACGTGCGCGCCGCCCGGATCGCGCTCGCCCGCGAGCGCCCGACCCTCCTCGTGACCGTCCGCGACCGCGCGATGTACGAGCGCGTGGCCCGCGGCCTCGGGACGGCGTACGTCGCCGACGGGATCTTCGCCCCGGGCCGCGCCGGCCACTACGCCGAGCGCGCGCTCGCCTGCATCGCGGCCCTCGGCGTCCCCGTCGCGGCCGCGACCGCCGGCGCCCCCGCGGCGGCCGGCTCGCCCGCCGTCGCCGCCGTCGCCGCCCCGCCCCGCTACGAGATCCACCTCACGACGGCGGAGCGGTCCGAAGCGGCCCGCCGCGCGGACGCGCTCCGCCCGGGCGGCCGGCCCCTCGTCGTCCTCCAGGCCGGCACCCGCGACACGCGCTTCCTCGGCGGCGCCCGCGCCCGCCTCCGCGACTGGCCCGTCGAGCGCTTCGCCGAGGTCGCCCGCGCCCTCGCGAAGGACCCGGGAGCCGCCGTCGCCATCCACGCGGCCAGCGCCGGAGAGCGGCGGGCCGCGCGCCGGATCGTGGCGCTCTCGGGCGGCGCGGCCACGATCCTCGAGGCGCTCACGGTCCGCACCCTCGCTGCCCTCCTCGAGCAGGCGGCGCTCCTGATCTCGGCCGACACGGGCCCGCTCCACCTCGGGGCGGCCGTCGGGGCGCCCATCGTCGCGATCTACGGCCCGACCGACCCGGGCCTGACCGGCCCGCTCGCGCCGGCGGACCGCATGGCGCTCCTCAAGCCGTCCGAGCCGGGCCCGGCGGCCCTCGTCCCGGCCGATGCCGTCCTCGTAGAGGCCCGCCGCTTGATCCGTTCCGGTCGGTCCGAGTAGCATGCCGGGACTGTATCAAACGACACCGACACTTTTCCTAACACGGTCGCCCGTGCATCTGACGCAAGCCGAGCAAGACAATCTGGTTAAATACGTGGACGGAGATTCTCGCGGCCACGTCGAGTCCTACTTCCTCAAGGCCAACGACCCGACCGGCCCGCGCGCCGTCTGGATCAAGTTCACGGTCTTCGCGCCGCGCGGCCGCCCCGACCAGGCCGCCGCCGAGGCCTGGGCGATCGTCTTCGACGGCGAGACGAAGAAGCACGTCGCGGTGAAGGAGTCGCACCCGGCGGGGACGGCCGATCTCGGTCGCGACCGCGTCCTCTTCAGGGTCGGCCGAGCCTCCTTCGAGCACGGGCGCACGAGCGGGACGGTCGAGGGGGATGGCCACCGCGTCGAGTGGGACCTCGCCTTCACGACCGACGCCCCTCCCCTCCACCACTTCCCGGCCGAGTGGCTGTACGGGTCCCCGCTCCCCGCCAAGGTCCTGACGCCGCACCCCGACTCGTCGTTCGACGGCCACGTCGCCGTCGACGGTCGCCGCCTCGAGGTCCGCGCCTGGCCTGGAATGCAGGGCCACAACTGGGGTCGGCGCCACTCGCACCGCCTCGCGTGGGGCCACTGCAACGCCTTCATCGGCGCCTCGGACACCTACTTCGAGGGGCTCAGCTACCAGGCGAAGCTCGGGCCGGTCGTGTCGCCCTACCTCACCCTCCTCTACCTCCGCCACCAGGGCCGCGCCTACGACTTCACGGGCGTCCGGCACCTCTACAACCCGACGGCCGAGGTCGCGTTCTACCGCTGGTCGTTCACGGCCGAGGACGCGGAGGTCCGGCTCGCCGGCACGCTCGAGACGACGGCCGAGGACATGGTCGGCCTCTACTACCGCAACCCCGACGGCACCCTCTCCCACAACCTGAACAGCAAGATCGCGCGCTGCCGCCTCGAGCTCTCGCGCCGCCAGCCGTCGGGCGCGTGGCAGGGCTTCGCGATCCTCGAGTCCAGGGACAAGGCCGCCCTCGAGCTCCAGGTCCGCGAGCCCGACCACGGCGTCCGCATGTACGTCTAGCACGCGCCGGAGCGGCCCTTGTAGACGCGGGCGCCCTCCCTCGCTAAGATGGGCCGTTCCGTCGTCCGTCGAAGAGCCAGGGGGACCCGAAATGACGCAGCTCATGGCCGCCAAGCAGGGGATCGTCACGGACGAGATGCGCGCCGCCGCCGCGTTCGAGGACGCCGACGCCGAGCAGATCCGCCAGGACATCGCCCGCGGCTTCACCATCATCCCGAAGAACGTGAACCACGCCTTCAGCCCGCGGGCCATCGGCCGCGGCCTCAGGACGAAGGTGAACGTGAACCTCGGGAACTCGTCGGACCACGGCGACCCGGACGAGGAGCTGCGCAAGCTCGAGATGGCGATCCGCAAGGGCGCCGACTCCGTCATGGACCTCTCGACGGGCTGCGACATCCCCGGGATGCGGAAGAAGATCATCGCCGCCTCGACCGTCATGGTCGGCACGGTCCCGATCTACGAGTGCGTGCGTCGTCACGGGCTCCTCACGTGGACGCCGGACCAGCTCTTCGAGGTCATCGAGGAGCAGGCCGAGCAGGGCGTCGACTACATGACGCTCCACATCGGCGTGACGCGCGAGTCGATCCGGCGCGCGAGCGCCAACGACCACGAGCGCGTGACCGGGATCGTCTCGCGCGGCGGCTCGATCCACGCGGCCTGGATCCGCATGCACGGCCTCGAGAACCCGCTCTACGAGCAGTTCGACCGCCTGTGCGCGATCCTCAGGACGCACGACGTCACGATCTCGCTCGGCGACGGGCTGCGTCCCGGGTCGATCGCCGACTCGACCGACGCCACGCAGCTCGCCGAGCTCCTGATCCTGGGCGAGATGCAGCAGCGGGCGCTCGCGGCCTCGGTCCAGACCATGATCGAGGGCCCGGGCCACGTCCCGATCGAGGAGATCGAGGCCAACGTCGTCCTCCAGAAGAAGCTCTGCCACGGCGCGCCCTTCTACACCCTCGGCCCGCTGCCGACCGACATCGCCGCCGGCTACGACGACATCGCGGGCTGCGTCGGCGGCGCGATCGCGGCCGGCGCCGGCGTCGACATGCTCTGCGACCTGACCCCGGCCGAGCACCTGCGCCTCCCGACGGTCGAGGACATCTGGCGCGGCACCGTCTCGACGAAGATCGCCGCCCACATAGGCGACCTGAAGAAGGACGTGAAGGGCGCGCGCGAGCGCAACCGCCGCATGTCGCAGGCGCGCAAGGCCCTCGACTGGGAGACCATGTACGCGCTCGCCCTCGACGGCGAGGAGGCGCGCCGCCTTCGCCGCGAGAGCGAGGACTACGAGAAGGGCGTCTGCACCATGTGCGGCTCGCTCTGCTCGATGAACATCGACACCATGAGCATGAAGCTCACGGAGGAGGCGAAGGAGAAGTTCCACGCGGCGATCGGGCGCCAGACGGCCAAGAACTTCCTCCCGAGCGACCCGAACGAGGCCGTGCTCCGCCGCGAGGAGGCCGCGCTCGCCCGCGCCGGGCACCACCCGACGTTGTGATCCCGCGCGTGCGGGGCGTATAATGCGCCCGATGGTCCGTCTCCCGCTCGTCGATCACCGCCAGCACGAGCCCGCCCTCCGCATGGCGGCGGCCGCCTCCGGCGCCGGGTCGCTCGGCCTCCCCGTCTCCGCGCCCGTCGTCCGGAAGGGCCTCATGGTCGACCGCTTCGGGCGGCGGATCACATACCTGCGCGTGTCGGTGACGGACCGCTGCAACTTGAAGTGCACCTACTGCACGCCGCTCTCGTCGGGCGTCTTCCTCCCGGCCGAGGAGCTGCTCACCGACGACGAGATCATCTCCGTCCTCACGACCATGGCCGAGCTCGGCCTCGAGAAGGTCCGCTTCACGGGCGGCGAGCCGCTCGTCCGTCCGGGCTTCCTCGGCCTCGTCCGGCGCGCGAGCGCGATCCCCGGCCTCTCGCTCCGGACGCTCTCGACGAACGGCATCCTGCTCGCGGACATGGCCGCGGACCTGCTCGCCGCCGGGATCACCGGCGTGAACGTGAGCGTCGACACGCTCGACCCCGACCGCTTCCGCGAGGTCACGCGCGGCGGCTCGCTCGACCGCGTCTGGCGCGGGATCGAGCGCGTGCTCGAGCTCGGCCTGCGCTCCGTCAAGCTCAACGCCGTCCTCATGCGCGGCGTCAACGACCGGGAGCTCGAGGCGTTCGCCCGCCTCACCTACCGCTACCCGATCTCGGTCCGCTTCATCGAGCTCATGCCGCTCTCGCACTGCGGCGACGTCTTCCACGAGGAGCGCTACGCGTCCGCCGACCTCGTGCTCGCCGCCCTCGCCCGGATCGGGCCCGCCGCCCCGCAGCCGCGCGACGCCAACGACGGGCCGGCGCGCGGCTACCGGCTCCCGGGCGCGCTCGGGACGGTCGGCGTGATCACGCCCGTGAGCGAGTCGTCCTTCTGCGCCCGCTGCAACCGCGTGCGGCTCTCGGCGAACGGCCAGCTCAAGCTCTGCCTCTTCGGCGACGAGTACGTGGACCTGAAGCGGATCCTCCGGGGCGGCGGCTCGCTCGAGGCGTCGCTCCTCGAGGCCATGGATCGCAAGCCCGAGAAGATGGCCGGGTACTCGGGCTTCACGATGATGTCCATCGGCGGGTGAGTCGCTTCGCCCGCGCCCCCGAGAAGGAGAACCGATGCGCTGCCCCAACCACCCCGACCTGATCGCGACCACGGCTTGCGACCTCTGCCAGCAGCAGTTCTGCGAGAGCTGCGTCGTCCGCATGGACAACAAGTACTACTGCGAGGGGTGCAAGCAGAGGATCATGGGCGCGGCCGCGGCCGTCGGCGGCGGCGGCGCCCGCGGCGGTCCGGCGCCCGGCCCGCGCTACGGCGGGGCCCCGGGCGGCGCCTACGGCGGCGGCGGCCCGGGCTACGGCGGCGGCGGGGGCGGCGGCTACGAGGCCCCGCAGCAGCCGAAGTCGAAGACGGGCCGCAACATCTTCATCGCGTGCGGTTGCCTCCTCTTCCTCTGCGTCGGCACGGGCGCGCTCGGCGCGTACGGCTGGTCGAAGATGCTGCCGTTCGCCGCCCGCCAGAAGTGCCGCGAGAACCTGACGGTCGTCGGCACGGCGCTGAAGAAGCACCGCGACGCCAACAACGGCGCGCTGCCCTGGACGTCCAAGGCCGAGGGCGATGACGCGCTGATCAAGCTCATGAAGGAGCAGTTCGGCAGCGAGCAGTCCGCCCGCGAGCATCTCCTCTGCATCGGCGCCGTCTTCAAGGGCCCGTTCTCGATCGACGAGAAGGGCGGCGAGAAGGTGAGCTACGACGTCATCGACCCGGCGAAGCTGCGGCCGGGCGAGGACCCGCTCGACCCGCTCATCTTCGACCGCACGCCCGACTTCCACAAGGGCAGCCGGGTCGTCCTGTTCGAGGATTACAGCGTGCGCTTCCTCCCCGAGGCCGACTTCCAGAAGGTCCTCGCCGGCGAGAGGGTGACGCTCCCCGAGCCGATCCGGGCGGACGAGCAGCCGAGCTTCGATTGATGCCGGCGGGGCCGCGCCACAAGGTCGTCCTCTTCGACATCGACCACACGCTCCTGCGCGCGGGCGGAGCGGGCCGGGCGGCGCTCGAGAAGGCCGTCCTCGCGCTCGTCGGCCGCCCCGCCCAGGTCCGGTCGGTGAAGTACAGCGGCCGGACCGACCCGTCGATCCTGCGCGACCTCCTGGCCGTCATGGGGGCCGAGCCGACGCCGGAGCTCATGGCGCGGATCTTCGACCTCTACATCGAGCTGCTGCCGGCCGAGATGGGCGACGGCACGCGCGGCCTCGTCCTCCCGGGCGTGCGCGAGACGCTCGAGCGGCTGTCCGGTCGGGACGACGTCCACCTCGGGCTCCTGACCGGCAACATCGCGCGCGGCGCCCGCATCAAGCTCGCCCCGTACGGCCTCGACCGCGTCTTCGCGTTCGGGGCCTACGGCGACGACGCCGAGGAGCGCCCGGCGCTGCTGCCGATCGCGCTCGAGCGGTGGCGGGCGATCTGCGGCAACGGGACGGCGTGCGCGATGAGCGACGTCTACGTCGTCGGCGACACGCCGAACGACGTCGCGGTCGCCCGCGCTCACGGGGCTCGCGCCGTCGGGGTCGGGACGGGCGCGCCCTACGTCAAGCGCGACGAGATGGTCGCGCTCGCGCCCGACTTCTTCTTCGACGACCTGACCGGCTGCAGGCCGTGGATCGACGAGGTCCTCGGGGACGGTCGCGGCCCCGACCTCGGACTCGACCTCACCTGAAGTAGACCAGCACCCCGGCCGCCAGCGCCAGCCGGTAGACGACGAAGACGGTGAACGTGTTCGTCCTCACGAACCGGAGCAGGCCGGCGATCGCGAGGTAGCCCGTCGCCGTCGAGGCGAGGATCCCGGCGACGATCGGGGCCGCGCCCCCGCCGCCGCTCCCACCCTCGAGCAGCGCCGGCGCGCCCTTCACCACCTCGAGCGCGGCCGTCGCGAGGATGATCGGGACCCCGAGGAGGAAGCTGAAGCGCGCGGCCTCGTCCCGGCGCAGGCCGCGGAAGAGGCCGGCCGTGATCGTCGCCCCCGAGCGCGACACGCCGGGGATGAGCGCGCACGCCTGGGCGATGCCGATGACGATCGCATCGAGGAGGCCGAGCGGCTCGCCCCGCGGCGCCGCCCGCGCGGCCAGGCGGTCCCCGGCGAAGAGCAGGACGGCGACCGCGGCGAGCGCGACCGCCACGACGCGCGTCCCGCGCAGCGTCGTCTCGATCTCGTGACGGAAGAGCAGGCCGGCGATCCCCGCCGGCACGCTCCCGACGACGATCAGCCAGGCGAGCCGCTGGTGCGGGTCGTTGCGCAGGTCGGGGCGGACGACGCTCCGGAAGAACGCGACCGTGAGGTCGGCGATGTCGGGGCGGAAGTACCAGAGGACCGCGAGCAGCGTCCCGATGTGGAGGGCGACGGTGAACTGGAGTCCCGGATCGCGCCACCCGAGCAGCGCCGGGACGAGGATCAGGTGCGCCGTCGAGCTGATCGGGAGGAACTCGGTCAGGCCCTGCACGATCCCGAGGATGACGGCCTGGTAGACGGGCACGCGCGTCAGCCGTCGACGGGGTCGGCGTCCGGCATGGGCCAGAGCCGCGCCGGGTTCTCGTACCCCTGCGAGAACGCGTCGACGATGCCCGGCCAGCGGTCGCCGAAGCGGGCCCAGTTGTACTCCGTGACGACCGGCGTCAGCGGGTTCCGATCCCGCGCCGGGAGTCTGTCGCCCGCGAACCTCGAGAACTCCCAGGCGGCGTCGCCCTCGAGCGGCAGGCGAACGCTCGGCGTCAGGACCTCCATGAGCCGCTCGCGGGGGCGACGAGCCGGGCGGTCGAGATGGCCGCCGTGCGCGGATCGAGCATCCCGGCGCCGATCATCGGCCGGGCGAGCCCCTCCCAGGGAGCGAGCCGGAGCAGGAAGGCGCCGATCTGCCGCTCCCGGTCGAGGCGCGAGCCGACGAGCTCCCGGATCCCGTCGAGGAAGCCGGCGGCGCGCGCCGACGACCCGAGGCCCGACACCCGATCGAGGAAGCTCGCGGCCGCGCCCTCGCGCGGCGCGGCGCCGCCGCCCGCGCCGCCGCCTCCGCCCCGGCCGCCGAGCGCGTCGAGGCCGGCGGCCGCGAGGCCGGCGGCGTGCAGCCCGCGCCCGACCTGGCGCGACGCGTACGGGGCGAAGGCGAACCAGACCGGATAGACGTCGGAGCTCCCCGTGGCCGCGAACCCGGGGTCGACGATCTCCTGGAAGCGGTTCGCGAACTCGGCGTAGCCGGCGTTGATGCGCCGGTTCAGGGCCTCGTAGCGGAGCGCCGGGTCGGAGACCGTGCCGATGGCGTCCGGGATCGGGCGGGCGCGCAGCCTGGCCTCGAGGAAGTCGCCGATGAAGCGGGAGCTGGCGAGCCTCGCCCTGAGCCCGCGTCCCGGTTCGAGGTCCTCCGCCTCGGGCGGCGGCGGCGGCGCCGCGGGATCGGGCGCGGGCTCGGCGCTCGTCGGATCGATCCGGTCCGCGCCGGGGGTCCCCGGCACCGTTCCCCATCCGCCGCTCATGGGCGCCCCCCTCATCTCCCGGGACGGCGAGACTGTAGCGCAATCGCGGACGCGAATCAACGCGGATCGGGCGCGGGGATGGCCGCCGCCGCCAGCTCCACCTCCTCGCGCACCCAGGCGTCGACCTCGGCCGCGCGCGCGGTCGCGAGCGCGAGGCGCGCCGCCTCCCCGCCGAGCCGCCCGAGCGCCCAGGCGGCGTGGCCGCGCACGAGGGGCTCCGGGTCGAAGAGCGCGCGGGCGAGGGCCGGGACGGCGGCGGGGTCGCCGCGGTTCCCGAGGGCGACGCAGACGTTCCGGAGGAGCCCGCGCCGCCTCGCCCGCTTGACCGGGCTGCCCCGGAAGCGGGCGGCGAAGCCGGCGGGCGTCAGGTCGAGGAGCGACAGGAGGTCGTCGAGGCGTCCGGTCGCGAGCCCGGGGCGCGGGCGAAGCGCCTGGATGGCGATCGGGTCCGCCTGGGCCGGCGCCTTCCGGTTCCAGGGGCAGACCTCCTGGCAGATGTCGCAGCCGAAGACCATCTCGCCCACGAGGGGGCGGAGGTCGCGGGGAATCGGGCCGCGCAGCTCGATCGTCAGGTACGAGATGCAGCGGCGCGCGTCGAGGAGGTAGGGCGCGACGAAGGCCCGGGTCGGGCAGGCCTCGAGGCAGCGCGTGCAGGTCCCGCACCGCCCGGGCGCGGCCCGGTCCGGGACGAGGTCGAGCGGCAGCAGCACCTCCCCGAGGAAGAGCCACGAGCCGGCGCCCTCGCGGAGGAGCATCGTGTTCTTGCCGAGCCAGCCGAGCCCGGCCGCGGCGGCCGCCGGGCGCTCGAGGACGGGGCCCGTGTCCACGTACCAGCGTCCCCCGAGCGGTCCGGCCAGGCGCTCGACCTCGGCCACGAGCGCGCGCAGGCGCGCGGCCACGAGGTCGTGGTAGTCGTCGCCCCAGGCGTACCGCGAGAAGGGCCGGCGCCCGGCGGGCGGCGCGTCCCGGCCCTCGTCCCCCGGCGCGAGCCTGTAGTTGAGCCCGACGCAGACGACCGACCGCGCCCACGGGAAGCGGCGCCGCGGGTCGGCGCGCGCCGCCGGGTCGCGCGTCATGTAGGCCATCTCGCCGGCGTAGCCGGCCGCGACCCAGTCCTCGAGCCGCGCGGCCTGCGGCCACCCGGATGCCGGCGCGATCCCGACGAGGTCGAAGCCGGCGCGCCGGGCGGCTGCTTTCACTTCGCCCGTCAGGGTTTCCGGATCGACCGCCCGCTCCACGCCCCCAGCGTAGCGTCCCGGGTTCCGGCTTGCCAGCGGCCCCTCGATCCCTGTACCATTTGCGGCTCATGGACCTGGAAGGCAAGGTCGCGCTCGTCACCGGAGCGGCGCGGCGCGTGGGCGCCGAGATCGCGCGCGCCCTCGCCCGGCGCGGCGTCGCCGTCGCCGTCCACTACCGGTCGTCGGAGGGCGACGCCCGGGCGCTCGTCGCCGAGATCCAGGCGGCGGGCGGGAGGGCGGTCGCCCTGCGCGCCGACGTCACCCGGGCGGCCGACGTGGACGCGCTCGTCGCCGGTACCGAAGAGGCGCTCGGCGGGCTGGACCTGCTGGTGAACAACGCCGGCCGTTTCGTGCGGACGCCCTTCCCGCGCGTGACCGAGTCCGAGTGGGATGCATCGGTCGACGCGAACCTGAAGGGCCCGTTCCTGTGCTGCCGCGCGGCCGCCCCCGGGATGATCGCCCGCGGCGGCGGGAAGATCGTCAACATCGCGGACGTCGCGGGCGTGCGCCCGTGGGCGGAGTACGTGCCCTACTCGGTCGCGAAGGCGGGGCTCATCGCCCTCACGATCGGCCTCGCCAAGGAGCTGGCGCCGACCGTCCTCGTGAACGCGGTCGCGCCGGGCGCCGTGCTGCTCGAGGGGCTGTCCGAGGACATCGCCCGGCGCCAGATCGCGCGCGTGCCGCTCCGGCGCGCGGGCGCGCCGGAGGATGTGGCGGCGGCGGTGGTCTACCTGGCCGAGAACGATTACGTCACGGGTGTTTGCCTGCCGGTCGACGGCGGGCGGCTGGCGGTGTAGCGACGACGGCTGGAAGCGGGAGGCGGTGATGATCCAGGTGGCGTGCTCGGGGTGTGGCGCGAGGCTCAAGGTGCCGGACGAGAAGGCCGGCTCGCGGGGCCGCTGCCCGAAGTGCAAGGCCGTCGTCGAGATCCCGAAGGTCGAGGTCGAGGCCGCGGTCGGGGCGGAGGAGGAGGCCGAGGCCGCACCTGCCCGCCCCCTGCGGGCGGTGCGGCCGCGCGCCGGAACGGCGACCGCGCCCCGGAGCCTCCATCGCCCCCGGATGGGGGCGCACCCAGCCGGCGCGGCCGATCGTCCGATCGCGCCGGTGCGCCCGCGCAGCGGGCGGCGCGCGGCGGCGCCGCCGAAGAAGAAGAGCCCCCTCGTCGTCATCCTCGTCGTCGTCGGCGCGGTCGTGGTCCTCGGGATCGGCGGCGCGGTCGCCTGGTTCATGCGGAGCGACGAGTACGCCGTCGCGCGCCGCACCCAGGGCTTCTGCGAGGCCCTGAAGAAGGAGCAGACGGCGAAGCTCGCCGACTTCTTCCCGCAGCGGACGCCCGAGGAGAAGCTCGCGGCCCCGCTCGGCGCCGCGTTCATGGGCGCGTTCGTGCAGGCGGCCGGCGGTCTCGAGGCCTACAAGATCCAGGGCGTGTCCGTCGACGGGGACCGGGCGACGACGCGGGTCACGCTCGTCCTCAAGAACGGGAAGTCGAACGCGGACACCATGACGTGGCAGAAGATCGACGGCGAGTGGTATCTCGATCTCGACGCCGCCCGCGGCGGGAAGCCCAAGTAGCCGGGGCCCTCACCCGCCCCCGAGCCCGAGCGTCGCCTCGACGGGGCGGAGGGCGTCGATCACGAAGGCGATGTGCTCGTCGAGCGGGACGCCGAGCTCGGCGGCGCCCTGCGTCACCTCCTCGCGGTTGACCCCGGCCGCGAACCTCCTGCGGTTCTTCGGATGAAACAACTTGTTCTTGACGCTCGAGACCTCGAGGTCGCAAAGGCTCCTCGACGGCCGCACGAGGGCGCAGACGACGAGGAACCCGCAGAGCTCGTCGACGGCGTAGAGCGCCCGGGCGACGGGCGTGTCGCGGGGCGCGCCCGTGTACGACGCATGCCCCAGGATCGCGCGGCAGAGCGGCTCCTCGAGCCCGCGCTCGCGCAGCAGGCGCACGCCCCACGAGGGGTGCTCCTCGGTCGGCGAGTGCGAGTCGTTCGGGAACCGCTCGTAGTCGAAGTCGTGGAGGAGGCCGACGATCCCCCACGTCTCCTCGTCCTCGCCGTACCTGCGCGCGCACGCCCGCATGGCCGCCTCGACGGCGTACATGTGGCGGCGCAGCGCCTCCGACTGCGTGTGCTCGTGGACGATCGCCAGGGCCTCGTCGCGCTTCATGGCGGGGCATTCTAACCCGGGAACCGCGCCTTCGCACCGAGGGTCCAAGGAGATGATGACACGCACCTTCCTCCCGCCCGGCGCAGCCGGCCTCGTCCTCCTCGTGCTCGCGGCCGCCGCGCTCGATGGGCGCGGGCGCGGCCTGGCCGACGAGCGCGCCCCCGCCGCCACGCGCGTCCTCGATGTCCGGGACCTCCTCCGGTGGGACTTCCGCATCGCCCCCGATCGCCGGCCCCTGCTCGCCGTGATCCGCGAGCGCGCGCCCAGGGACGTGGAGCTCGAGCTCGCGTACGCGACGCTCGTCTATCGCGCCGATGATGCCCAGCACGAGGCGGTGGCCCGGGCTCTGGCCGACCTCCGCGACGAGGCCGGGCGGCGCGAGCTCGAGCGGGCCGAGGCCAACCTCGCCTCGCTCGCATCGGACTACCGCTCAGGCGAGCACGGCGGCACGTTCGTGAAGCTCACCTGGACGGGGCCGCAGTCGGAGCCCGTGCCGGGTCTCGCGATCCACTCGACGACGCGCATCTTCGACGCCGTGCCGTTCCGTGCCTTCCGCCGCCAGGGGATCCACTACGGCAACGACGACATCGGCGTCTTCTACTCCTTCGCCGCCACGCCGGAGGAGATGGACCGCCTCGTCCAGGCGATCGTCACGGCTCCGTTCGCGAAGGAGGCGGCGAAGCGGACCGAGGCGCTGACGGTCTCGCTCTCGCTGATCGACACCTGGAGCCCGCGACGCCCGAACTACGTGGAGATGCAGCTCGGCGAGGGCGGGGCGATCCTCGACCGCATCGACGCCGCCGTCGGCGAGACGAACCCGACCGCCCGGGCCGTGATCCGCGATTACCGGCGCTCGATCGGGGGCTGACGGCCGGAGGCGCCGGTCAGCCCATGAAGCCGGGGTCCCCCGCGACCTTCGCGGGCGGCGTGCTCTCGCGGGCCGGCGTCGCGCTCCTCGCGCGCGCGCTCTCGTCGGAGATCCGCCTCGCCCGGCCGCGGACTCCAGGGTCCGACGCGGACGCCTAGGGCAGCAGCCCCTTCATCGCCGCGTCCGCCGCCGCCAGCGGCGTCGTCGGCGAGATCCCGAGCCAGAGGGTCGCGACCGCGGCGATGAAGACGGCGACGCGGCCGCCCCACTCCTCCGGGCGAGGGACGGTGACGCCGGCCGGCTCGTACATGAACATGACGACGATCGGCCGGAGGTAGTAGTAGATCGACACGAGGGTCGTGAGGACGGCGATGACGACCAGGCCGGTGTAGCCCGCCTCGACGGCCGACTTGAAGACCCACAGCTTGCCGATGAAGCCGGCCGTCGGCGGGATGCCGACGAACGAGGCCATGAAGATCGTCATCGCGAGCGCGAGCCCCGGACGCTCCTGGGCGAGGCCGCGCAGGTCGTCGATGTCCTCGATGTCCCGCCCCTCGCGGCGCAGCATGACGAGGACCGTGAAGGCGCCGATCGTCATGGCCGCGTACGTGGCGAGATAGAAGAGCGACGCGGCCGCCGCCTCGCGGCTCGTCCCGGCCGCGGTGAGGCCGACGAGGATGTAGCCCGAGTGCGCGATGCCCGACCAGGCGAAGAGGCGCTTCAGGTTCGAGGTCGTGAGGGCGGCGAAGTTCCCGACGACCATGGTGACGATCGAGAGCGCCCAGAACGCGCGCGGGATCGACTCCGCGATGTCCGCGCCGGCCGGCAGCGACGGCAGGTACATCGCCCCCGTCGATGCCAGCACGCGGAAGAACACGCCGAACGCCGCCGCCTTCACGGCCACGGCCATGTAGCCGGTGACGGCCGCCGGCGCGCCCTGGTAGGCGTCCGGGATCCAGGCGTGGAACGGGACCGCTCCGACCTTGAAGCCGAACCCGACGAGCAGGAGCCCGAGGGCGGCCAGGAAGAGCCCGGCCGCTCCCGCCGCGCTCGCCGCCCCGTGGCCGGCGCGCGTCGCCGCCGCCATCTCGTCCAGGTAGATCGTCCCGGTCGACCCGTAGAGGAGCGCGAGCCCGTAGAGCAGGAAGCCCGAGCTGAAGGCGCCGAGGACGAAGTACTTCATCGCGCCCTCGGCCGAGCGCGGGTCGGTGCGCGCGACCCCCACCATCGCGTAGATCGAGAGCGACATCAGCTCGAAGGCGATGAAGAGGACGATGAGGTCGTTCGCCGTGATGAGCAGCAGCATGCCGGCCGCGGCGAAGAGCAGCAGCCCGTAGTACTCGCCGTACTCGATCCCCATGCGCGCCGTGTAGTCGATCGAGTAGAGGAGCGCCAGCGCCGACGCCCCGAGGATGACGATGCCCAGGAACTGCGCCAGGCCGCCCGTCACGATCGAGCGCCCGACCGGCGTCAGAGCCTCCCCCGCCTGCCGGGCCGCGTCCTCGCCCCAGAACCAGACGACGGCGGCCGCCGCGACCGCGACTCCGGTGAGGCCGATGAACGACAGCGCCAGCTTCGGTCCCCCCGACGCCGCGCCGTCGGCCCCCGCGGCGGCCTCGCCCTTCGGGGCGGCCCTGAGGAACGGGTCGACGAGGAGGACGGCGAACGCCGTGAGCGACAGGACGACGACCGGCGCGACGGCGCCGAGGTCGGCGCGCGTGAACGTGATCCCGGCGGCGATGATGGCGTCGAGCGGCGGCATGCTACGTCAGGCCCTTCACGTGGTTGAGGAGGCTCGCGATCGAGCCGTCCAAGACCTTCAGGAACGGATGAGGATAGAGCCCGATCACGACCATCATGATGAGGATCGGCGCGAAGTACACGTACTCGCGAGCGACGAGGTCGGGCGTGGACGCGTCATCCCCGCTCCGGAACGGGCCGAGCATGACGCGCTGGTAGAGCATGAGCATGTACACGGCGCCGAGCACGATCCCGAGCGCGGCGACGGCCGTCGCCAGGCGGTTCTCCTCGAACGCGCCGATGAGGACCAGGAACTCGCCGACGAAGCCGTTGAGCCCGGGGAGCCCGATCGACGAGAGCGTCGCCATCATGAAGACGACCGCCATCCCGGGCGCGGCCTTCGCGACCCCGCCGTAGTCCGCGATCTTGCGCGTGTGGCGGCGCTCGTAGATCGCCCCGACGAAGAGGAAGAGCGCGCCGGTCGAGAGGCCGTGGTTCACCATCTGCATGACCGCGCCCGAGATCGCCTTCGCGTTCCAGGCGACGATGCCGAGGACGACGAACCCGAGGTGCGAGACCGACGAGTAGGCGATGAGCTTCTTCATGTCGGTCTGGGCGAGCGACATGAGGGCGCCGTAGACGATGCCCGTCACGGCCAGCGCGATGAGCACCGGCGCGAGCGCCTTCATGCCGAGCGGGAAGAGCGGGATCGCGTAGCGCACGAGCCCGTATCCGCCCATCTTCAGGAGGACGGCGGCCAGGATCACGCTGCCCGCCGTCGGCGCGTCGACGTGCGCGTCGGGGAGCCAGGTGTGGAACGGGAACAGCGGCACCTTGATCGCGAACGCGAGCCCGAACGCGAGGAAGAGCCAGATCTGCTCGTCTCGCGTGAGCAGGATCTCGCCGGTCGAGAGGCGCTCGAAGATGACCGACAGCTCGAAGGTGCGCTCGAGCACGCCCACCGACCCCGCCGTCTTCCAGTAGAGGTAGAGGATCGCGACCAGCATGAGGAGGCTGCCGGCCGCCGTGTAGATGAAGAACTTCACGGCGGAGTAGATTCGCCGGTCGCTCCCCCAGACGCCGATGAGCAGGAACATGGGGATCAGGACGAGCTCCCAGAAGACGTAGAAGAGGAGCAGGTCCTGGGCGGCGAAGACGCCGATGATCGCCGCCTCGAGGAAGAGGAGCGAGGCGAAGAACTCCTTCACCCGGTGCTCGATGGCCGTCCACGAGCAGAGGATCGCGATCGGCGTCGTGAAGGTCGTCAGCAGCACGAGCAGCAGCCCGATCCCGTCGACCCCCACCTTGTACGTGATCCCGAACGCAGGGACCCAGTCGCGGCGCTCGACGAACTGGTGGGCGTGGCTCTGCCCGTCGAACAGGAAGAAGAGCGGCAGCGACAGCGCGAGCGTGAAGAGCGAGAAGACGAGCGCCGCGGCGCGCGCGGCCCGGTGCTCCTCGCGGCGGAAGAGCAGCAGCAACGCCCCGCCCGCGATCGGGAGGCCGATGAGCGTCGTCAGGATCGGGAAGCTCGAGTTCATGGTCTCACTCGCCCACCAGTCCGAGGACGAACATGACGACGATCACCGCCCCGCCCGCGAGGTAGAACGCGTACTGATTGACGAGCCCGACCTGGATGCGGCGGACGCGCTCGCTCGTGGCCGAGGCCGCGCTCGCGGCCGCGTTCACCGCCCAGTCGATCACGCCGACGTCGACGAACTCCCAGAGGGCCGCCGCGCCGGCCATGATCGGCTGGACGAACACGCGCTCGTAGGCCTCGTCCACGCGGTACTTGACGCCCGCGAGCTGGTACCAGGCGCCGGCCAGGCCCTCGCGGATCGAGAAGGTCGGGTTCCGGAGGTGGACCGAGTAGCCGGCGTAGGCGCAGGAGACGGCGACCGCCGTCGAGAGCGCGAGGCCGAAGGCCTCGGCGGCGTGGCTGGCGGGCCCGTGCGCGCCGAAGATGGGCTCCAGGTAGTGGGAGAAGTTCTGCGCCCCGGGGATCAGCGGGACGTTGACCCATCCCCCGACGAGCGAGAGGCCGGCGAGGATGAAGAGCGGGATCATCATCGCCGGGCCGGCGTCGTGGGCGTGGTCGTGGCGCTCGATCGGCCCGCGCGGCGACCCGAGGAACGCGAGCGTGAAGAGCCGGAACGTGTAGAAGGCCGTGAGCGCGGCCGTGATCACGCCCGCCACGTAGAGGATGAGCCAGACCGGGCCGTGCCCGTGGAGGAAGTTGTTGAGGAGCCCGAAGAGGATCTCGTCCTTGCTGAAGAAGCCCGCGAACGGCGGGATCCCGGCGAGGGCGAGGCAGCCGACGAAGAAGATGAGCGCCGTCCGCGGCATCTTCTCCCGGAGCCCGCCCATCTGGCGGATGTCCCCGACGTTGTCGAACGCGTGGAGCACGGCCCCGGCGCCGAGGAAGAGGAGGGCCTTGAAGAAGGCGTGCGTCATGAGGTGGAAGACGCCCGCCCCGAAGGCCCCCGACCCCACGCCGACGAACATGTAGCCGAGCTGGCTGATCGTCGAGTAGGCGAGCACCTTCTTCAGGTCGTTCTCGGGCACGGCCATGGTCGCCGCGAGGAAGGCCGTGGCCATGCCGACGCAGGCGACGACGACGAGCGCGTGCGGCGCGATCTCGAAGAGGACGTGCAGGCGGGCCGTCATGTAGACGCCGGCCGTGACCATCGTGGCCGCGTGGATGAGGGCCGAGACGGGCGTCGGGCCGGCCATGGCATCCGGCAGCCAGACGTAGAGCGGGATCTGGGCCGACTTGCCGGTCGCGCCCAGGAGGAGGAGGAGCGCCGCCGGCGTGAGGGCCGCGACCGTCGCCAGCTCCCCGTTGTCGAGGGCCGCCTGGGCGTACTTGTTGATGTTCGCGAGCTCGAGGGCTTCCGGCCGGTCGTGGAAGAGGTACCAGATCGTGAAGACGCCGAGGACGAAGCCGAGGTCGCCGATCCGGTTGACGACGAACGCCTTCTTGCCGGCGTTCGCGTAGTCGGGGTTCGTGTACCAAAAGCCGATGAGCAGGTAGGAGCAGAGGCCGACGCCCTCCCACCCGATGAAGAGCATGACGATGCTCGAGCCCGTGATGAGCACGAGCATCGACGCCATGAAGAGGTTCAGGTAGGCGAAGTAGCGCGCGTAGCCCCAGGCGTCCTCGTGCTCCATGTACAGCGTCGAGTAGATGTGGATCAGCGACCCGACGCCCGTGACGACGAGGACGAGCACGATCGACAGCCGGTCGATCAGGAGGCGGAACGGGAGCGTCAGGTCGCCCGCCTGGATCCACGTGTAGTACGAGTGGGCGACGGGCTCGCCCGTCCGCAGGATCTCGCTGAAGATCGCGACCGCGCAGTAGAAGGCGAGCACCGGGCCGAAGCAGGCGATGAAGCCGACGAGCGGCTTCGGCAGCTTCCGCCCGATGAGGCCGTTCACGAGGAACCCGAGGAACGGCGCGAGCGGGATCAGGAGGAGGACCTTCTCCATGGCGTTTCCTCGCGGGTTCCCCTTCTCTTAGCCCCGGAGCTCCGCGACCTCGGCCGTGCTCACGGTCTGCCGGACGCGGAAGAGCGCGATGAGCAGGGCGAGGCCGACGGCGACCTCGCAGGCGGCGATCGCCATGCTGATGAGGACGAAGATGTGCCCGGCGTCGGGCGCGCGCGTGACCCACGTCGCCGACGGCCAGGCGGCGAGCGCCGTCGAGCCGCCCGGCGCCCCGCCGCCGGCGAACCAGCGCGAGAACGAGAGGAGCGTCAGGTTCGCGGCGTTGAGCATGAGCTCGACCGACATCAGCACCACGAGCAGGTTGCGCCGCGCGAGGACGCCGTAGGCGCCGATCGCGAACAGGACGGCGGACAGGATCAGGCAGTTCGTGAGGTTGAACATGAGGACCGCGCGCTCCTCAACTCTTGTGCGTCTCGCCGACGGACGCGGCGCTCGGACCCCCGTGCCCGTACCGGAGCCTCGCCGCCGCGAGCTGAACGTCCCGCGCCCCGCGCGGCAGGCCCGCCTCGGCGATCTCGGCCGGCGCCCCGCCCGCGACGAGGTCGGCCTCCGAGGGCGGCGACCCCGCGCCGACCATCGAACCCCCCGCCCCCGCCCCCACCCCGCCGCGCGCGGAGGCCGGGATGTCTCCGAGCCGCCGCTTCGCGAGCACCACCACGCCCGCGATCGCCGCCAGGATCACGAGCGAGATCGCCTCGAAGGCGACCAGGTGGTCGCGGTACATGCTGTCGGCGAAGCGCTCCGTCGTCCCGAACTCGGCCGGCGGGGGCGGCGGCGGCTCGCCGGGCGCGGCCTCGAGCGTCGGGACGGGGCGCGGCGGCGGCGCCGGCACGGCCAGCGTCGGGTCCGAGAACGCCGGCGCGTCCTTGATGTCGCCGCGATAGAACGCGCTCGCGAGCACGACGAGGAGCGCCGCCGCCATGACGAACGCCGACCCGCGCTGCCAGGCGGGCGCGCGCGGCAGCGACAGCTCCTGAGTCCCCGGGTTCAGCAGCATGATGACGAAGACGAAGAGGACCATGATCGCGCCGGCGTAGAGCAGGATCTGGATCGCGCCCAGGAAGGCGGCCTCGAGGGCGACGAAGATCACGGCCAGGGCCGCGAGGGCGGCCATCATGAAGAGGGTCGAGTAGATCGGGTTGCGCCGCGTGACGACGAGCGCCGACGCGCCGACCGCGACGATCGAGGCGGCGAGGAAGACGATGTCGGACGCGCTCATCGGATGAGACCCTTCACGCCCTGCTCGCCCTTGAAGGGGGCGCCCTCACGCTTGCCGTAGCCGCCGGCGACCTTCTGCCGCCAGTCCTGCGGGAAGTTCGTCTTCAGCTTCTCCTTCTTGTAGAGGAACTCCTCGCGCGACCCGTAGACCTGGTAGGGCTTCGGCGTCAGCTCGATCGCGTCGCAGGGGCACGCCTCCTCGCAGAAGGCGCAGTAGATGCACCGGAGCATGTCGATCTCGAACTCGACCGGGTAGCGCTCGCGGTCGGCCCACGGCGAGGGCGCGGGGACGATGCGGATGCACTTCGCCGGGCAGGCCGCCTCGCAGAGCAGGCAGGCGACGCACTTCTCGCGGCCCTGCTCGTCGGTCTTGAGGATGTGCTCGCCCCGCGCCCGCGGGTTCACGGGGAACGGCTCCTCGGGGTACTGGGTCGTGAACGGCTCCTCGACGAACATGTGCTTGAGCGTGTTCGCGAGCCCCTTCACGACCTCGGGGAGGTAGATCTTCTCGTACCAGCGGAGCGGGCCCATCCCGGGCGGCGTCCCCGGCGCGACCTCGACGTCGTCGTCGTGGGCGTGCGAGTCCGCGTGCTCCTCGGGCTCGTCCATGCTCGTGTGTCCGGGCGAAGGCGGATGCGCGTGCGCCATCAGAGCACCCCGAAGATGCCGGTGACGAGGATGTTCGCGAGCCCGATCGGGATCAGCGCCTTCCACCCGAGCTGCATGAGCTGGTCGTAGCGCAGGCGCGGCAGCGTCCAGCGCACCCAGAGGTAGAAGAAGAGGACGAGCGACACCTTCCCGAAGAAGATCGCGCCGGTCGCGACCGTTCCGGCGAGCGAGCCCGGCGTCGGGTCGATCCCGGGGAAATGCCAGCCGCCGAGGAAGAGGGTGACGAAGACGCCGGACATCGTCACCATGGCCATGTACTCGCCCATGAAGAAGAGGGCGAACTTCATGCCGCTGTACTCGGTGTGGTAGCCGCCGACGAGCTCGGCCTCGGCCTCCGGCAGGTCGAAGGGCAGGCGGTTGTTCTCGGCGAACATGGCGATCGTGAAGAGGAGCGCCGCGACCGGCTGGCGGATCACGTTCCAGCCGTGGGCGATCTGGGAGTCGACGATCCCGCCCATGCGGACGGCCCCGCTCACCATGACGACGGCGACGATCGCGAGGCCCATCGCGATCTCGTAGCTTATGAGCTGGGCCGAGCTGCGGATCCCGCCGAGGAGCGGGTACTTCGAGTTCGCCGACCAGCCGCCGAAGGCGATCCCGTAGACGCCGAGCGACGTGATCGCGAGGACGAAGATGATCCCGACGTTGAGGTCGGCGACCTGCGTGGCGATCACGGTCCCGTCGCCGAGCACGAACGGGCGGGCGATCGGGACGACGGCGAACGCGAACGAGGCCGGCAGGATCGCGATCACCGGGGCGAGGTAGTAAAGGCCCTTCTCGGCGCGCGCCGGGACGACCTCCTCCTTCGTCAGGAGCTTCACGGCGTCGGCGAGCGGCTGGAGCAGGCCCCACGGGCCGACGCGGTTCGGGCCGATCCGGTTCTGGATGCGGGCGCAGACCTTGCGCTCGGCGTAGATCAGGACCGGCGGGAACTGGAAGTAGATCGCGAAGACGACGAGCGCGACGATGACGTGGACGAGGAGCGGGCTCACGCTTTCCCTCCCCGCTTGGCGCCGATCTTGCCGGGGGCGGCGCCCCCCGCCGCGGCGAGCGCGGCGGCGACGTCCGTCACGCGCTTGCCGGTCTGGCCGAGGTCGTCGAACCGGAGGCCGTTGAACGCCGGGACGGCGGCCGAGAGGTCGCCGAAGGCCTCCTCGGGCGAGAACCCGCCCGCGCGCCGCCCGAGCCGCACGAGCAGCAAGTGCAGGAGCTCGAGCTCGGGCCGGGCCTGCCCCGGGGTCGCGCGCGCGAAGCGGAGCCGCTGCACCTGCCCGCGGCCGTTCGTGAACGTCCCTTCCTTCTCGGCGAACGTCGCCCCGGGAACGATGAGGTGGGCCCGCTCGGAGAGCGGACCCGCGAGGGTGTCGACGACGGCGACGAACGGCACGCGCCCGACCGCCTCGAGGAGGCGCGCGGGCGGCGCGTAGTCGGGCATGCCCGAGAACAGCAGCAGCGCGGACACCTCGTTCTGCCAGCACCCCTCGACCAGGGCCTCGAGCCGCTCCGGCGCGCAGGCGTCGGCGCCGAGGATCAGCTCGGCCCCGCGCCGGTTCGGGTTGCGGTCCGCCTCGATGACGAACGTCGTCCCGTCGTCGTACATGGGCAGCCACGTCCGGTCGGGCCGCTGGCCGGGGGCGTTCGGGTTCCGGTCCGCCTCGACGCGCGTCCCCTTGAAGCGCCGCTCCTCCCAGGGCTCGCGGGCGAGGAGCGCGATCCTGTGCGTGCCGCCCGTCTCGGCGAAGAGCTCGCGCAGGAGGTACAGCTCCTCGTTCGTCATCCACGCCGAGGCGAGGGCCGCGACCGCGCCCGCGCCGCTCTTCTCCCTGGCGGCGTCGAGCTCGCGCCCGAGGTGCTGGGCGGCGGCCTGGAACGACAGGCTCTGGCGGCGGCGCGCCCCGTTCGCGGGCGGGCCGACCTTCTCGATCTTCTGGAGGCGGGCCTGGTCGTGGACGAACTTGTAGCCGAGCCGCCCCGCGTCGCACATCCAGTGGTTGTTGACCTCCCGGTTCAGGCGCGGCTTCAGGCGCTGGATCGACTCGTCCTGCGAGTGGATCGAGATCGAGCAACCCGTCGAGCAGTGCGGGCAGACGCTGTCGGTCTCGTCCAGGTGCCAGACGCGCGTCTTGTGGAGGAAGTCGCGCGAGACGAGGGCGCCGACCGGGCAGATGTCGACGACGTTGCCGGAGAGCGGGTTGTCGAGCGGGATCTCGGGGAAGATGTCGACGACGCTCCGGTCGCCGCGGTCCTCGACGTGGATCTCGCCGGTGCCCGTGATCTCGTGGCAGAAGCGGACGCAGCGCGTGCAGACGATGCACCGGTTGCCGTAGAGGCGGACCTCGGGGCCGAAGTCCTTCGTGTGCTTGACGTTCTTCGCCTCGACGAAGCGCGACCGGGCCGCCCCGTACTGGAAGCTGAAGTTCTGGAGCTCGCACTCCCCCGCCTGGTCGCAGATCGGGCAGTCGAGGGGGTGGTTGATGAGCAGGAACTCCATCACCCCTTCGCGGGCTTCCTTCGCCATCTTCGAGTCGTTGCTGAGGACCTCCATCCCCTCGGCCGCCTCGGTCGCGCACGCGATCGCGGGCTTCGGGGGCGGCGGCTTCCAGCCCGGCGGGGCGTTGGGCGGCGGCTTCGGGACGATCTCGACGAGGCACATGCGGCAGTTGCCGGCGATCGAGAGCGACGGGTGGTAGCAGTAGTGCGGGATGAAGATCCCGGCGTCGAGACCGGCCTGGAGGATCACTTCGCCCTTGCGGCAAGTGACCTTCCGGCCGTCGATGGTGAAGGTGACCGTCGCCGGCCTGGCGGGCTGCGCCTGCGGCGTCTGCGCGCTCATGTCAGTGGCCCCCCGCCATCGCGAGCTTCTTCGGGCCGTGCTTCGCGTAGTGGTCCGCGCCCTTGCCCGTCAACGGGCAGCGCCTCTCGCGGATGTGCTGCTCGAACTCGTCCCGGAACTTCGCCACGTAGCTCTGGATCGGCCAGCCGAACGCCTCGGCGAAGACGCAGATCGTGCGCCCGATCGCGCGGTCGCAGATCGACAGGAGCAGGTCGACGTCGCCCGGCTGCCCCTCGCCGTGCTCGATCCGGTGGAGGATCTTCTCGGCCCAGCCCGAGCCCTCGCGACACGGCGTGCACTGGCCGCAGGACTCGTGGTGGTAGAAGCGGAGCAGGTTCCAGAGGGCGTCGACCATGCACGTCGTCTCGTCCATGACGATGACGGCGGCCGACCCGAGCATGGAGCCGCGCGAGGCGAGGCCGTCGAAGTCCATCATGACGTCCTCGTCCTCGGGCATGCGGAGGACCTTCGACGACGACCCGCCCGGGATCACGGCCTTGAGCTTCTTGTCCCAGCCGCCGCCGAAGTCGTTGATGAGCTCCTTCAGCGTCACGTTGAGCGGCAGCTCGTACACGCCGGGCTTCTTCACGTGGCCCGAGAGGCTGTACGGCATGAGGCCCGTCGACTTCGGCGTGCCGAAGCTCTTCCACCAGTCGATGCCGTTCTTGACGATGTAGGGCAGATAGGCGACCGTGACCACGTTGTTGACGACCGTCGGCAGGCCGAAGGCGCCCGAGATCGCCGGGAACGGGGGCTTGAGCTTCGGGTAGCCGCGGTTGCCCTCGAGCGATGAAAGGAGCGACGTCTCCTCGCCGCAGATGTACGCGCCGCCGCCGCGGTGGATCGTGCAGTCGACGTTGAACCCCTTCTTCCCGAAGAGGTCCTTCCCGAAGAAGCCCTTGTCGTACGCCTCGTTCACGCCCTGGACGAGGCGCTTGTAGCCTTGCGGCATCTCGCCGCGGATGTAGATGTAGACCGTCTCGATCCCGACGGCCCAGCACGCGATGAGGGCGCCCTCGAAGATCGGATGCGGGTAGTACTCCATGACGAGCCGGTCCTTGAACGTCCCGGGCTCGCTCTCGTCGGCGTTGAGGACGAGGAACTTGGGCTTCTTCGGCTCGCCCGGCTTCGGCTGCGGGACGAAGCTCCACTTCATGCCGGCCGGGAAGCCGGCGCCGCCGCGGCCGCGCAGGTTCGAGTCCTTGACGAACTGGATCAGCTTCGCCGGCTCGAACTCGTTGACCGCCTTGCGCGCCGCCTCGTAGCCGCCCTTCGACAGGTAGAAGTCGATGGTGTGGCTGTCCTTCTCCTTCACGAACTCGGTGAGGCAAGGCGTCAGCTTCACGGGCATGGCGTCAGGCCTTCTTCCAGCCGTACTTGGCGAGGACTCCCTCGACCTTGTCCGGCGTCACGTGGTCGTAGTGGTCGTCGTCGACCTGGAGGCACGGCGCCGTGTCGCACGAGGCCAGGCACTCGGCCTTCTTCAGGGTGAACTTCCCGTCCTTCGTCGTCCCCCAGGTCTTGACGCCGAGCGCCTTCTCGAGCGCCTGGAGCGTCTCCTTGCAGCCCCGGAGCGCGCACGGGAGCGTGTGGCAGAGCCAGATGACGTGGTCGCCGTCCTGGCGGCCCGGGAGGTCGCACTTGTAGTGGGTGTAGAACGAGACGACGCCGTAGACGTCGGCGGGCGACGTCTGGATCAGCTCGGCGCAGAGCTTCAGGCCCTCGAGGTCGATCTTGCCGAACTCCTTCTCGATCAGGCGAAGGGTCGGCAGCATGGCCGCGCGCCGCTTGGGGTAGCGGGTGAGCAGCCACTCGAACTCCTTCATCCCCTCGGGCGAAAGCTGCTTGGGCATGGCTTGGTCGACTCTCGGGCTCTCAGCGGTCCAGTTCGCCGGCGATGACGTTCAGGCTCGAGAGGACGGCGACGAGGTCCGCGATCATCGCGTTCTCGAGCATCTTCGCGATCGACTGGTAGTTGTAGAAGCTCGGCGGCCGCACGCGGACGCGGTACGGGATGCCGCTGCCGTCCGAGACGAGGAAGAACCCGAGCTCGCCGTTCGGCGACTCCTGCGAGTGGTAGATCTCGCCCACGGGCGGCTGGATCCCGTAGCCCGGCATGATCAGCTCGAAGTGGTGGATCAGCTCCTCCATGGACGTGTAGACGTCCATCTTGTCCGGGAGCGTGACCTTGTGGTTGAGGGAGTTCACGGGGCCGGGCGGGATGGCGTCGATGAGCTGGCGCAGGATCTTGAGCGACTGGCGCATCTCCTCGAGACGGACCTTGTAGCGCGAGAAGACGTCCCCGTCCGGGAGCGTCGGGATGTCGAAGTCCATCTTGTCGTACTGGAGGTACGGGCGGGCGCGCCGGACGTCCCACTGGACGCCGCTGGCGCGGGCCAGCGGACCGGTGACCCCGAACGAGACCGCGTCCGCCCTCGGGAGCCGGCCGACCCCGATCGTGCGATCGGTGAAGATGCGGTTGCGCGAGAGCATCTTCTCGATCTCCTCGACGACGTCGGCGCACTTCGCCATGAACGTCTTGACGCGCGCCTGGAAGTCCTGCGGGATGTCGTACGCGAGCCCCCCGACGCGCGTGTACGAGGTCGTGAGGCGCCCGCCGGAAGTGACGTCGAAGATGTCGTAGACCTTCTCGCGCTCGATGAACGACCAGAGCATGACCGAGAAGGCGCCGAGGTCCATGCCCTGGAGGCCGCAGCAGATGATGTGGTCCGAGATGCGGCCGAGCTCGCACATGATCATGCGGATGACCTGGCCGCGCGGCGGGACCTCGATCCCGAGCAGCTCCTCGACCGCCCCGACGTAGGCGACGTTGTTGTTCATCGCCGAGAGGTAGTTCATGCGGTCGGAGAGCGGGACGAAGTGGTTCCAGGTGCGGTACTCGCCTAGCTTCTCGAAGCCCGTGTGGAGGAAGCCGATCTCCGGGATCGCGCGGATCACGCGCTCGCCGTCGAGCTCGAGGACGAGGCGGAGCGTGCCGTGGGTCGCCGGGTGCTGGGGGCCGAAGTTGAGGACCATGTGGTTCTCGGCGACCTCGCCGGCGGCGTCGACGAACGGCTCGACCTCGGCCTGCTGGAGGTGCAGGGCCCGCGGCAGCGGCGGCGCCTGGGAACGCGGTTCGGCCACGGCTTAGCTCTCCCTCCTCGTCGCGACCGGGAAGCTGTCGCGCTCGCCGCGTCCCTTGAGCGGGTAGTCCTTGCGCAGCGGGTGCCCCTCGTAGTCGTCGGGCATGAGGATCCGGCGGAGGTCCGGGTGCCCGCGGAAGCGGATCCCGTACATGTCGAAGACCTCGCGCTCGCCCCAGTTCGCGAGCCCGTACAGGTCCGAGGCGCTCGGCAGCTCGGCCCTCGCCTCCGACACGTACGTCTTCAGGCGCAGGCGGCAGTCGAGCGCGTGGCTGTACAGCAGGTAGACCACGCCGAAGCGCTCGCGCGCGTTCGCCCGGAGCTTCAGGTGATCGACGCAGGTGACGTCGGTCAGCACGTCGAAGCGAAGCTCGGGGTGGTCGCGGAGGAAGCGCAGGACCTCGTGGATCAGCACGGGCGCGACGTCGAGCGTGAGCTGGTCGCGGAACTCGGTCTCCCCGAGGACGGCCTCGGGGTAACGCTCGCGGACGCGGTGGGCGGCCTGGCGCTGGACCTTGAGGCGGGGGGAGGGCTCGGGAGCCGGGGGCGGAGCCGGTGCCGGAGCCGGAGCCGGGGCCGGGGCGGCGGCAGCGGCGGGTGCCGGGGCCGGGGCCGGGGCCGGGGGCGGGGGCGGGGCAAGTGGAGGTGCAGGTGCAGGTGCCGGTGCCGGGGGTGCGGGGGCCGGCGCCGCCGAAGCGGCCGGGGCCGGCTCGGGCGTCTTCTCGACGGCGGGGGCCTCGGCGCCGGCGGGCGCCTTCGCCTCGGATGGCGGCGCCGCCGGCGTCTCGGCCGGCTTCGCCTCCTCCTCCTCCTCGCTCTCCTCCGGCTCGGGCTTCCCGCCCGGCTGCGGCTTCCCGCCCGGCGGCTGCCCCTTCCCCTTCTTCTTCTTCGCCACCCCCTCCCCCTTCCCCTTTCCCCGCGAGGTGCGCTACGTGAGCAGCTTCTCCTGATCGATCTTCCTCTGGATCATCATGATCGCGTCGATCATGTTCTCGGGCCGCGGCGGGCATCCCGGGACGTAGACGTCGACCGGGATGAACTTGTCCACCCCCTGCACGAGCGTGTAGGTGTCGAAGACGCCGCCGCTGCTCGCGCAGGCGCCCATCGAGATGCACCACTTCGGCTCGGGCATCTGCTGCCAGATCCGGATGAGCACGGGCATCATCTTGATGCTCACCCGCCCGCCCACGATCATGAGGTCGCTCTGCCGCGGCGAGAAGCGGATCACCTCGGCGCCGAAGCGGGACGCGTCGAAGCGCGACGAGAGCACGCTCATGAGCTCGATCGCGCAGCAGGCCGTCCCGAAGGGCATCGGCCAGAGGCTGTTCTTCCGCCCCGCCTTCACGACCCACTCGACGAGGCCCGCGAGCTTCGTCGTGAAGAAGCCCTTCTTCTGGACCTCGCCGCCGATCTCCTCTACTCCCATTCGAGCGCCCCTCTCTTCCACACGTACGCGAGGGCGACGACGAGCACGAAGACGAAGACGATGACCTCGACCAGCGCCGCCTGCCCGAGGTCCTTGTACTTCGTGGCCCACGGGATCAGGAACACGGTCTCGACGTCGAACAGGATGAAGAGGATCGCGACGAGGTAGAACTTGACCGAGAACCGCCCGCGCGCGCCCTCGGTGAGCGGCGGCACGCCGCACTCGTACACCGTGGTCTTCATCGGCGTGATCTTGCGCGCCCCGAGCAGGCGCGGCAGGACGTTCGACAGCGCGAGCATGGACGCGCCGACGACGACGAGGACCGCCCCGTAGACGGCGAGCGGCAGGTACTGCGTCATTCAGGTCTCCCCCCGGCCGACCCGGCGCGACGCAAACCGCCAAAACCTGCGAAAACTACTGGACTAACGAATTCCCCACCGCCGGAAGGCCCTTCTACCGAAGCCCGCGCGGCTTGTCAATGCCCCGTTGCGAAAACCCCGAGGCGAGCTGCGGCGCGTCCCGGAACCGCGCTCGTCGTTCGCGATCGAGCGGGGGCCTAGACGGAGCCGCTACCCCTCCTCCCCCCCCGATCCCGTGGCGCTCGAGCAGCCGGTGCAGGAGCTGGCGCGAGACCTTCGCCAGGTCCGCGGCCCGCGAGACGTTGCCGCCCGCGCGGCGCAGGGCCTCGACGAGGGGCGGCGGGGGGATGGGGCGGGTCTACCGGGCCCGCCACGTGCACATGCAGCGGGTCGCGGCCCTCAAGGTCCTCCAGCCCGACCTCGCCGGCGACGCCGTGATCCGGGCGCGCTTCGTCCGCGAGGCCCGCGTCGCCAGCCGCTTCCGGCACCCCCACGTCGTCGAGCTCTACGACTTCGACGACGTGGGCGGCACTTGCTCCCTGGCCATGGAGCTGCTCGAGGGGCGGCCCCTCGACCGCATCCTCGAGGCCGAGGGGCGGCTCGAGCCGCGGCGCGTGGCGCGGATCTTCGACCAGGCCCTGGACGCGCTCGCCGCCGCCCACGAAGGAGGCGTCGTCCACCGCGACCTCAAGCCCTCGAACGTCATGGTCGGCGCGGGCGACCGGATCAAGCTCCTCGACTTCGGGATCGCCCGCATCCTCGACCCGGGCTCGGCGGCGGGCACGCCCGGCCTCACGCGGCAAGGCGACTTCGTCGGCACCCCCGCCTACGCCGCGCCCGAGCAGGTGCGCGGCCTCGCGGTCGACGGGCGAGCCGACCTCTACGCCGCCGGGATCCTCCTCTTCGAGGCCCTCGCCGGCCGCCGGCCGTTCGAGAGCCCCTCGCCGCGCGGCTGTCTCGCCCAGCACCTGCTCGAGCCGCCGCCGCGCCTCGCCGACCTCGCCCCCGACCTGCCGCGCGTCGCCGACCTCGACGCCGTCATCGCCCGCGCCCTCGCCAAGGATCCGGGCCTGCGGTTCCAGACCGCCCACGACCTGCGGCGCGCGCTCCTCGAGGCGATCGGGCCCTTCACGCCCGTCACCGCCGGCGCCGTGGCCAGCCCGGTCGGGGTCGCGACGCCGGCCGCCACGGCGGACCGGGCCGTCCTCGAGCGGGCGATCACCGACCCGTGTCCGGGGAGCCGCCCGCGGTCGGGGCCCGGCCGCGGGCGGCTGCTCGTCGAGGGCGTCCGCGGGCTCGCGAAGGTCTTCCTCGTGGCCGGCGACCGCCTCGCGTACGGCCGCAGCGCCGAGGACCCGCGGCGCCGGGTGCGGAATCACGTCGTGCTCCGGGTGCTCCCCTGTCGCGGCCCCGAGCTCGACCCCGAAGCCTGGGCGGCGACCGTCCGGATCAGCAACGCCCACGGGGAGGTGGTCGTCGAGGACGGCACCCGGGTCTCGGTCACCGACCGGAGCGCCCGCGGGACGCTCCTCGACGGCGCCCCGATCCCTCACGACCGGCGGACGCCGGCGCCCGACGAGTTCACGCTCGACGTCGCCGCGCACGCCATCGTGCTCGCCGGCCGCGTCCTCCGCGCGAGCGCGCTGCCGCAGACGCTCGACGCCGACACGGTCCTCGCCGAGGAGGTCGACGGCGGCGCGCGCCCCGTGGACGCGGTCGTGATCCGACGCCCGCCGTCCTGCTGCCCGGAGCACGTCTACGCCCTCGTCGCGCGCGCGGTCTCGCTCGGTCGCGCGCTCGAGAACGCCGTGCCCCTCGAGGCGCACGGCGTCGCCCCGCGGCACGCCCGGATCACGCACGACGGGGGCGGGGTCTTCCGGATCGAGCCGGCGGGCTCGCCGCCGGCGCCCGTCCTGCTGAACGGCGCGGGCGTCCCGCCGGGAACGCCGTCCCGCTCCGGCCGGGCGCGCGAGTCGGGCTCGGCGAGGCGCGGCTCGTCTACCGGGAGGCGAGCGACGCCGACTTCACGACGCCCTAGCCGGAAGCCCCGCGCGGCCGGCGGTCAGTCGGCCTCTTCCTCGTGGTCGTCCCGCCGCTTGAAGGCCTTGACGAGCGCCCCGCGGCGCGAGGCGCGGATGAAGGCGATCAGCTCGCGCACCTCCGGCGTCTCGTCGGCATCGAGCTCGGCGAGCGCGTCCAGGAAGAGGAGGCCCGAGAGGTAGAGCCGGCGGAAGGCGTTCTTCACGCGCAGGCGCGCCTCTGCCCCGATCCCCGCGCGCCGGAGGCCGATCGTGTTGACCCCGAGGACGCGGTTGCCGCTCATGGGGGCGGCCGTGAGGAACGGCGGCAGGTCGCGCGAGATCGCGGCGTTGCCGCCGATCATGGCGAGGCGCCCGACCCGCGTGAACTGGTGGATCGAGACGTTCCCGGAGATGAAGGCCCGATCGCCGATCTCGACGTGCCCGCTCGCGAGCGCGTTGTTGCAGATGACGACGTCGTCGCCGATCCGGCACTCGTGCCCGACGTGGCCGTTGGCCATGATGAGGCAGCGCGCACCGACGGCGGTGACGCCGCCCTTCGCCGTCGCCCGGTGGACCTGCGCGCCCTCGCGGACCACGGTCCCCGGGCCGATCCGGACGAAGCTCTCCTCGCCCCGGAAGTGGAAGTCCTGAGGCGGGGCGCCGAGGACGGCCCCCGGGTAGACGGCGCAGCCGGCGCCGAGCGCCGTCCCGCGGAAGATCCAGCACTGACCGACGATCCGGCAGCCGTCGGCGATCGTCACCCCGCCCTCGACGACCGCGTAGGGCCCGATCTCGACCCCCGCGCCGACCTCGGCCGCGGCGTCGACCACGGCCGTCGGGTGGATGCGGGTCGGCGCGAGCGTGGCCGCAGCCGCGCCGGCGGCCCCGCCCGCGTTCGCGTCCGTGCCTGCCTCGCTCACGAGCCCCTCACGATCATGCCCGTGACCGCGCCCTCGACGACGAGGCGCGCGCCCACGAAGCCCTGGAAGTCGAACTCGGCACGGCGCGGGCGCAGGTCGACGTTGCGCGCCGCGATGATGAGCTTGTCCCCCGGGACGACGGGGCTCCGGAACTTCACCCGGTCGATCCCGGCGAAGCCCCAGAAGCCCTTCACGTCCGGCAGCACGCGCCGGCAGTAGAAGGTCGAGAGCTGGGCGGCCGCCTCGACCATGAGCACGCCGGGCAGCAGCGGCCGGCCCGGGATGTGGCCGCGGACCCAGAACTCGTCCGCGCCGACGTGGCGGACCCCGACGACGAGCCGCTCCTCGGGCGCGAAGCGGAGGATCCCGGTGAGCTGCTCCATCTCGAAGCGCTGCGGGTTGGCGGCCCGGACGTCGTCCATGGAAATGACGACGGAGTCCGGATCGTACCCGGAAGGCTCGATCAGGAGAGCGGAGGGCATGCCGTTCCGGAAGACCGATCTGGAGGCTGCTCCGGTTCGGTTACTTCTACTTCCGCAGGTCGCCGGGCCTTCCCAGCGGCTTCAACGGGATCGGCCGGTCGAGCTTGATCTCCTCGAGCGCCGGCGTCTGGCCGCCGCCCGGGTCCGCCGCCCGGCGGGCGAGCGCCTCCTGGGCCTGGCGGGCGCGGTGCCTTATGTCCTCGAGCTGGCTCGGGTCGTTCGCGATCCGCTCGAGGAGCGCGAACGCCCGGTCGCCGCCCACGCTCTGGACGGCCGTGATCGTCGCCGACTTGACGTTCGAGTTCGGGTCCGAGCGAAGGACCTCCTCGAGGTAGCCGAGCGACGCCTCCTTCGCGACCTGGGCGTAGACCCGGACCGCGTGCTGCTTCACCCACACGTCCTTCTCGTTCTGGACGGGCATGCGCGCGATCCGCTCGACGACCGGCGCCTGCGCCGGGTCGCCGAGGTTGCCGAGCGCGTGGATCGCCTCGACCCGCACCGTCGGCTCGGGATCGCTCACGGCGAGGCGCTCCGCGAGCGCCGCGGTCTCGGGCGACCTCGCCTTGCCGAGCGCCTGGACGATCCGCCCGCGCACCCGGAAGTCGGTCTCGGACGGGGCCCTCTCCGCCAGCATGGCCAGCCCGGTCGCGCCGGCGTGGTCGTGGACCTGGTTGACGATCGTCATCTTCAGCGTGTAAAGGTCGGGGCCCTTCAAGCCCCAGCGGTCGGAGCCGGTGAGCGCCTCGCCGAGCACGCGGAGCGCCTCGTCGCTCGGGATCTGGGCGATCGCCCGGACGAAGATCGACTGGATGCTCGCCACCTGGACATCGGCGGCCGCCGTCGAGGCCTCGCGCATCTTCTGGGCCATGACCGGCACGGCGTCCGGGCCGAGGGCCGCCATCTCGCGGACGATCGCGTCGATCCGGGCCGTCCGCTCGCTGAGCGGCTTCTGCCCGGGGCCCTGGCCGTACGACCGGTCGCGCAGGACGGCGTCGTACTCGGCCAGCAGGACGTCGATCCGCCTCACGATCTCGGCCTTCGGCAGCGAGACGGCCGGCGCCGCGGGCTTCGGGCGGCCGCCCGTCCCCGGGTTCGGGCTCGCCGTGGGGGCGGCGGGCTTGCGCGGCGCGTCCGCCGCCTCGGGCGCCCGGGCCGGCGCCTGGCGCAGCGTGGCGGGAGCGCGGATCAAGGCGAGGTAGACGATCGCGGCGAGCGCGCCCGCGAGGGCGACGCCCATGGCGATGAGGACGCCGACGTTCGACGACCCGGCCGTCCTCCGCCTTGTCCGAAGCCGCCCGCTGCCGCTCGTCGCCGCCATCCGCCCCTCCGCCGAGAAAGTCCCGGCCATTCTAACGCGATCCGCACATCTCCCGCAACCGCCGGGCCCGCCTGGCCGCCCGCGTTCGCCTCTCTTGCGTCTCAAACGCCGAGGGGCGCGCCGTCGCGCGCCCCTCGAGCCTGCCTGGCGGTCTTCTGAAGGACGGGGCCGGGCCCCGTCGGGTTCAGTTGACGAGGATGTCCACCTGGAGGACCGGTCCGCCGCTCGCGTCCGTGCCGCCCACGAGCGCGACCTGGCCGCTCGGCAGGCGGCAGGCGACGCCGCCGTCGTGGAGCGGGATCGGGAAGACGCCGACGAAGTTGCGGGTGGCCGAGTCCCAGAGCTCGCAGTCCGGGATGGCCGTGCTGTTCGCATCGAGGCCGCACGCCACGACGATCCGCGTCCCCTGGCCGCCGATCACGGCCGTAAGGCCGTCGTCGCGCGGCGTCGCCATGGAGCCGGCGGGCGTCGGGGCGCCGTTGATGTCGATCAGGAAGCAGTCGCCCGACGTCACCTGCTGGAGCTGGCCGCCGGCGATGCCGAGCTGCTCGCCGCCGGCGACGAAGAGGGTGTCCTGGATCCGGGTGAAGCCGAAGGCGAAAGCGTAGCCGACCGGCGAGGTCGGCGCGATGCGCCCCACCACCGTGGGCTGCTGGCCCGCCTGGTTCGTCTGGATGCCGGCCTCGATCACGGTGCCGGCCTGATCGACCGGCAGGTTCAGCCCCTGGCCCAGGTTCTCGAGGCCGCCCCAGACGAAGCCGCCCGCGGAGAGCCCGGCCGAGCCGCCGAAGACGATCCCGTGGGGCGCCGTGCCGGAGTTCACGAAACGGCTCTGCGTTATGTCGAAGACCTCGTCCTGGGTCACCGAGTTGCCGAAGGTCGTCGCCTGCTGCGTCACCGTGAGCGAGTCCACGCCGCCGGAGATGAGGACGTTGCCGTTCGGCAGCGCCATGGCGTTGTGGAAGAGACGCGCCGTGTTCAGCCCCGGAACGCGCGTGAAGCGCTCGGTCGCCGGGTCGAAGAGGTGCGCCGAGGCGAGCGCCTCGGGGTCCGGACCACCCTGGCGGTTCACGTAGTTCGCGCCCGTCGAGTCCGTGCGCTCGAAGCCCCAGCCGCCGACGATCAGCACCTGCCCGTTCGGGAGGAGCGTCGCCGAAGCGCCGAGGACGCGGGCCACGATCACGAAGCCGACCGGCGGCTGGCCCTGGATCAGGATCTGGCCCGGGCTGCCCTGGACGGGCGGGACGGTCTGGAGCGTGTCCTGGAGCGACGCGAGGCTGCCGCCGCCCTGGGCGGCGTTCTGGATCGCCGAGGACACGAGCATCCCGGCGACGTCGACGATCTGGGTGTCGATGTTCACGCCGCCGCCCTGGGCCGGGTCGACGCCGTTGACCACCAGGATCTTGCCGTTGTTCAGGGCCACGGCGTTGTGCAGGACGACGCCCGTCAAGAGGGCCGGGCCGGGGTTGACGGTGACGGTGCTGCCGCCCCCGCCGCCGCCGCCGCCGCCGGGGCCCGTTCCGCCCACCGCCGCGTTCAGCCCGGACGGGGACGCCCCGTTCTTGCAACCACCGACGACGAGCGTGCTTGCGATAGCGAGTGCAAGGCCTACCCGAAGCCCAGTCGACGTCATCCGTCCAACCCTCCGCCTGCGGTATAGCCGACCGCGCCTGTCCCCGGTGCCGCCGGTCCTTCGTCCTGGTACGGACGGGACCGGGCGAGCGTGTGATCGTGTCGCCACCCGGAAACGGTCCCGGCCCTCGTGAGCAACACGAGTGCCGCGCCGTGAAACGCATCCGGCGCCCCGGCTCCTCCGGACCCGCGGATGGCCGGGTGCGAAGCCAGCTATTTTAGCGCCGGATGATGAGGACGCGCAAGAGGCTCGTCATCTTGCGCGTCGAGGGGGGAGCCCGGGCCGGCTCGCCTATCCCCCGGCGACGCCGAGCCGGAGGGCGCGCGCCGAGGCCGCGATCTCGTCGAAGAGGATCCTGTAAAGGTCGTATCCACCGACGGATGCGTAGATGATGTCCCGCTCGTCGCGGGCGTCGGACACGTGCTCGCGGAGCATGCGCCGCGCCTCCTCCATGTGCTTCACGTCGATCTCGGCGTGCGCCGCCAGAAACGTCGTCGCCCCGTCCGGGATCCCGCTCCGCTGCAGGGCCTCCGCGACCCGCCCCCCCTCCCGCTCGGCGAGCCCCTCGAACGTGTACACGGTGCCGAGAAGCGAGACGGGGTTCCCGCGCTCGGCCAGGAAGTAATGGAAGGCGACGAGGGCGGTGGTCGCCGGCAGCGGCACCGCCCGCTCGACCTCGTCCGGCGCTTCGCCGAGGGCGACGAGGTCGCGCCGGCACATCTCCTCGTGGCCGAACTCCTCGAGGGCGTGCTTGAGGAAGCGGACGCGCAGCGCCTCGCGCCCGTACGGGAGGCGGGTCGCGGCCACCGAGAGGAAGCGGGTGGTGTGGACCGTGAAGTGAAACTGCTGGCGAAGCCAGGCCTTGTAGAGGTCCGGCGACACCGTTCCCGCCCGCAGGGACTGCATGAGCGGGGCGGCGAGGAAACGCGCGCGCGCGCCCGCGACGCCCCGGTCGATCCGTTCGATGATGTCGCTCAACCTCGCTCCCTCCGCGCCATGCGCCACACTTAAGATCGGCGCCGGGAGCGGCGGAGCGTTAGCCCTCGCGACGGGAACGGGGGTTCAGGCCCCCGGCGGCTTCAGGACCTTCGCCCAGATCGCCTTGAACCGGACCTCGGACTTCGGGCCGAGGCGGATCTCGAACGGGCCCTTCGGGCTCTTCGGCTGGTAGAGCTCGAGCTTCTTCCGCGGGTCCAGGAAGAGGGCCGCCATGCTCTGCGTCGGGCCGCGGACCTCGATCCGGAGCCGCGTCCAGCGGTCGGCGGCGACGTCGTTGTAGCGGTCGAACTCGTCGGGAGCGCCGCCCTTTAGGCAGACGAGCAGGTTCGGGGCGAACGTGATCGTCTGCCCCTCCTCCTCGCTCCCGGCGACGGCGCCGCGGACGTTGACGAAGAAGCACCCCTTCGCGACCTTGAACTCGACGTCGAGGAGGTAGTCCTCCCAGGACGAGCGGCCGGCGCGGATGTACAGGTAATCGTCGGTGTCGTTCTTGAAGACCAGCTCGCGCCCGTCGACGTTGACGGTCGAGTGCTCCTCGAGCTCCCAGTTCTTCGAGAGGTCGTCCGGCTCGGCGCGGAAGAGCGGCAGCCACGTGATGCTCGCCTCGCTCGCCCGCTTCTTCGCCGCGGCCTCGGCCTTCGGCCGCAGCTCCTCGAGCAGCTTCTCGACCTCCTTCGCCTCGGCGCTCTGCTTGAACGCGTCGATGAGCGCGAACGCCCGGAGCAGGCTGAGCGCGCGCTCGAACTCCTCGGCCCGCTCGAGCTCCGAGAGCCGGCTCTTCACGTGGTCGAAGACCTCGGCCGCGCGCGCCATGCGGCGCAGCCGCGCCCGCTCGTCGACGATCTCCTTGTAGTGCGCCGAGTTGGCGAGGTAAGACGCCCGTTGCCCGTAGAGGGCCTTCAGGGCCTCGGCCACCTGGCCCGCGTCGACCTTCTTCTTGACCTCGTCGAACAGCTCCTTGTGGACGCGCGCGACGAGCCTCCCGTGGGACTCCGGGACCTTCCGGACGTCCGCCTCGATGCGCGAGACGAGCGCGGCGATCCCGTACTCCTCGGCCCGGAGCCTCAGCTTCTCGAGGCTCGCGAGCGTGTCGCCGATGTCGCCGACGCCGCCCTCGATCTCCTTCTCGACCACGCCGAGGTCGTTCTCGATCTTGCTCTTCTCGAGCTCGGCGCGCGCCGCCTTCGGGTCCTTCTTGGCCGCGCCATCGCCACCGCCGGAGCCGCAGGAGCCGACGCCGACGACGACCGCGAACGCGAGGCCGAGCGAAAGGAGCGCCCGCCCGCCGGACCCGAACCCGAACCGCATCACTTCCAGGCCTCCCCGGTCACTCGCCGTCGTCGTCGCCGCCGCCGCCCTCTCCGCCCTCGGGCTCGGACGGCTTCTTGCGGGCGGCCTCGACCCTCTTCACGTACGCTTCCGCCGCCTGCTTGCCCGCGTCGTCGAGGCGGGCGCGGATCGCCGGCTCCTTCAGGACCGCCGCCGTGACCCAGTTCGCCAGGCGCTTCAGGGACTCGTCGCGGGCCGCCTTCTTCGTGCCGCGCCCCCACTCGTCGCGCTCCTTCACGTCGGCGAGCGTCTTCCCCCCCTTGTCGGCGATCTTGAGCTCGGCCGTCGTCTCGTAGATGTACGCGACGGTCTGGTCGTAGAAGTCGGACGTCCTCAGGAGCTTGCACTCGACCTTGCCCGAGATCACGAGGTCGGGCGCGGGCGGCGGCGCGGGCGCCGGCTTCGGCGGCTCCTCGGGCTTCTCGCCCGGCTTCGCCGCGGGCTCGCGGGCCGAGTAGACCCGGTACCCGGACTCGCCGAGCTTCTTCTTCAGGAAGTAGGCCGCCACGTTGACCTTGCTCTCCTTGCCGTCGATCGTCTCGACGATGTCGAGCTTCACGACCCCGGCGCGGCCGGCCCCCGGATCGTCGGGCTTCGGCGCGGCCGGCGCCGGCGGCGTCTGGGGCGCCGGAGGCGGGTCGTCGGCGACCGCCGGCGCGGCGAGGACGAGGAGGAGCGAGACGAGCGCGAGCGCCCCGGGGAGGAGCGAGCGGCGAGGAGCGGGCATGGCGTTCCCCTCGTAATCGGGCGACAAAGGGCGTGAGTCTACCCGTTTCCCCTACCGTTGTCAACGCGTTCGCTTCAAACGCCTTGACGCGAAACGGCCGCTATGCTGGAATGGCGCCGCCAGCATGTCCGCCAGCACGAGAGTCGTTCGCCTCGACCCGAAAGCCTACGATCGCGAGAACCTGCGCGGGGCGGCACGCGCCCTTTCCGAGGGCCTCGTCGTCGTCTTCCCGACGGAGACCGCCTACGCCGTGGGATGCCGGGCGGGCGACGACGCGCCGGCGCGGCTCCGGGCGCCCGACCCGGGGCCGGCGGCGGACGCCCGCGAACGCGCGCGCCGGGCCGTGGCCCTGCACCTCTTCCGCCCCGAGGACGTCGCGCGCCACGTGCCGCGCGTGCCGCCGCGCGCCGCCCGGCTCGTCCGCAAGTTCTGGCCGGGACCGCTGACCCTCGTCTTCCCGCTCGAGGGCGGGCGCGAGGTCTCCGTGCGCGTCGTCGCCCACCCCGTCGCCCGCGACCTGCTTCAGCTGGCCGAGGTCCCGGTCGTCGGCGTCACCGCGCGGGCCGCCGACGAGACGCCCATCGGCCTCGGGCCGGCGGTCGAGGAGGCCTTCGGCGGAGCGGCCGACGTCGTCGTCGACGCCGGCGCGACGCCGCTCGCCGAGGAGACGACCGTCGTCCGCTTCGACGCCGACGACGGCTGGGAGTGCCTGCGCGAGGGCATCATCTCGCGCGAGTCGCTGGCCCGGCACCTGACGACGACGGTCGTCTTCGTGTGCACCGGCAACTCGTGCCGGAGCCCCATGGCCGAGGCGATCTTCCGCCGGCGGCTCGCCGAGCGCCTGGGCGTCCCCGAGGAGCGGCTCCGGGACCTCGGGTTCCGGGCCCTCTCCGCGGGGACGGCCGCGAGCGACGGCTACGCCGCCAGCTCCGGGGCCCTCAAGGTCATGCAGGAGCGCGGCATGGACATCTCCTCGCACCGCTCCCGGCCGATCACGATCGACCTCATGGACGACGCGACCTGGATCTACGCGATGAGCCCGTCGCACGCGCGCTCGTTGACCGACTGGTGGCCGGAGCACGCGGACAAGGTGCGGCTGCTGGATGAGGACGGGATCGTGGATCCGATCGGGGGGCCGATCGAGCTCTATCGCGAGTGCGCGGACCACATCGATCGGCGCATCCGGGAGGTGGTGGAGACGCTGCCGCTCTAGAGATCGGGCTCTCTAAGACCCCCCGTCCGGCGCTCGACAGCGCTCCCGCTCGTCGATCTCCTTGATCTTCTGCACCCGCCTCTCGTGCCGGCCGCCGTCGAACGGGCTCTCGAGGAACCTCCGCACGATCTCCGCCGCCCGCGCCGCGTCCACCACCCGCGAGCCCATGCAGAGCGCGTTCGCGTCGTTGTGGCGGCGCGACAGCTCGGCCGCGTTCACGTCGTTCGCGAGCGCGGCCCTCACCCCCGCGACCTTGTTGGCCACGATGTCCATGCCGATGCCCGACCCGCACATGAGCACGGCCCGCTCGCACCGGCCGTCCGACACGGCCCGGGCCGCGGCGTACGCGTAGTCCGGGTAGTCGCAGCTCTCGCTCGAGTCCGTCCCGAAGTCGACCGGCTCGTGGCCGAGCTCGCGGAGGAGCCCGGCCACGCTCGCCTTCAGGTCGACCGCCGCGTGATCCGCGCCCAGGGCGATCTTCACGGGAACCTCGGTCTCGCTTCGGGTCTCAGAACTCGACCGCCTCGACCAGCGAGTCGAGGACGTCCGGCCGCGCCTCCTCGAACGTCTTCTTCACGAGGCGGTGGCACTTGATGATGTGGAGCCCGTCCTTCCCCTCCACGATGCCCGAGATCTCCCCCGCCTTCAAGCCGTACAGCGCCTCGCGGAACGAGGGCCCGTACTTGACGACCTCCTCCGGCTCGTAGACCACGCCCACGACGCCCCCGCGCTTGCCGCTCGGCGCGTCCGACACGTCCTCGGCCTTCTCCTCGAAGACCTCGATGAACTGGCCCCAGGTGCCGCCGCGCCGGCTCCCGCTCCGGCCCGACTCGGCTATGTCCTGCTTCTCCTCGACCAGGTCCTCGCGGATGGCCTCGAGCCGGCGCCTCGGCTCGTCGCCCTTGCCCCTGGCGAAGATGTGGCGGACCGTCACGGCCTTGATGTCCCGGAGCCGCGGGTCGTCGCGGCCGCGCGGCTCGGTCACGATGAGGCGGGCGCCGTCCTCGAAGACGAGGACGGGCCCGATCTCCTGCGGCTTCTGCTCGAGCGCCTTCGCCTCGAACGTCGTCAGCCGCTCGTACGCCTTCTTGCGGAGCGCGTCGCGGTCGTCCGTGACCTCGGCGCCCACGCGCTCGAACGCCTCGCCCGCGCGGATCCGGGCGAGGGCCTTGTCCGCCTTCTCGCGCGACTTCGCCATCGCCGCCGCCCGTATCGCCGGATCGGCGCGGCGCGTGTCGGACTCCTTGAAGAAGACGACGTGCCGGATCTGGCGCTCGTCGCCCCGGCGCTCGAGCACCTGGACGACGTGCCAGCCCTTCGTCGACTCGACCGGCCCGGCGAGCTCGTTCGCGGGCTGGTCGAAGACCGCCCGGGCGAAGTCCTCGCCGTAGTCGGCCACGAGCGTCGCCCGCCGGACGAACCCGATCTCGCCCTTCGTCGCCCTCGTCCGCTTGTCCTCGGACTGGCGGCGCGCGACGCGCTCGAACGGCTGCCCGCCGCGGATGTCGGCCAGCGCCTTCCCGGCCAGCTCCTTCGCCTTCAGGTCGAGCGTCGCCTTGAGCGTGTCCTCGTCCGGCTTGAAGAAGATGTGCGCCGCCTCGACGTGCGCGAGCCCGTCCGGCCCGTAGCGCAGCTCGTACGCCTCGCGCAGGTGGTCGTCGCCGAGCCCGTAGGCCTCGGCCTGCACCTGGCGCTGGAACGAGAGCTCGCGCTGGACGTTCGGCGCGTCCCTCAGGTAGGCCACCATCCACGGCTGAACGGGGGAGCGCAGCTCCTCGCGCACCTTCCTCCGCATCTCGACCTCGGCGGCCGCGAAGCCCGCGAGATCGGCCGCCTCGCGCTCGACGTACTGGACGACGAACGCCCGCTTCGCCTCGCCCGGCTCCGTGAACGGCGTGGCCACCGCCTGGCCGAGCTCCGCCAGGTTGAACACCTGCGGGACGAGGCTCCCGCCCGCGTCCTTCAGCGCGACGAGGTCGGCCGCGACGTCCTCGAGCTTCGCGTCGCGGGCGAAGAAGCCCGTCTCCTTCACGACGAGCCCGTGCTTTTCCGCGATCTCGACCAGGTCCTTCTTCCCGTCGGCGACGTCGCGCGCCGCCTCGCTCGCCGCCGCCTGGGCGCGCCGCCAGGCGACCTCGGTCAGGTAGTCCGCGCGGACCTTCTCCTTCACGTCGTCGAGCGCCGGGATCTTGCCGTCGCGCCGGGACTTGACGACGTAGGCGAAGACGCCCGTCTTCTTGTCGTTCTCGCTCACGGGCGAGACGTCGCCGATCTTGTCGCGCTTCTGGGCGAGGCGCGCCGACACGTCGGGCGCCGTGATCTCCTCGGGCAGGACCGGCTTCGCGAGGTCGACGCCCTCGAGCGTGCTCGCGTCGAGGTTCTCGGCGAGGCCCGCCCCCTCGAGGTCGGCGGAGCCGCCCGGGCGCTTGCGATCGGCCTCGTAGCGGTCGATCGCCTTCTTCAACGCCTCCTCGGCCAGCTCGCGCGCCTTCTCGCTCCGCTTCGCCTCGTCCTCGATCTTCTTCACCTCATCGAGGCGGAGGAAGCGCGCGTAGGGGGCGAAGACGTAGACGACCGTCGCCTGCTCGGGCGTCTTGTAGGCCACGCTGTGAGCGTTGTAGTACTGGAGGAGGTCGGCATCCGTCCCGAGGACGAGCGACCTCACGACCTCGTCCTTGACCTCGTCGAGCGGCTTCACGCGCTCCTTCGTCCGCGAGAGCACGCGGTAGAAGGAGATGTTCGGGAAGTCGGGGGAGGCGGCGATGCCGATGTCGCGCCCGAGCCGCACCGGGGAGACCTCGACGAGCGGCCGCATCATCTCGGCGTCCGTCAGGATCCGGAAGCTCTTCACCTCGGGCACCGAGTTGAGCTCGTTGACGCGCATCGGCCCGACCTTGCCGTGCTTGAGCCCGTAGCCCAAGGCGATGCCCTCGAAGAGGCCGGCCGCGACCGACGCCTCGTCCGCCGGCTTCGCGCCGAGGCGGGCCGCCAGCCGGTAGGGCGTCAGGCCGGCGGCCGCGAGCGTGCGCGCCGCGTCGACGCGCCGCTTCAGCTCCTCGCGCGCCTTCTCGAGCTTGACGGCCGAGGCCACCTCCGTCCGCACCGCCTCGAGCGTCAGCGGCCGGTAGACGACGGCGGGCGGGGGCAGCGCGGGGCGACGGTAGAGGGGGGCGACGAAGCGCTCGTGGACCCAGCCCTTCGCGAACGCCGGGGGCACGCGGATCCGGTAGCGCGCATCCTTGAGCTTCGTGTACTCGGCCTCGACCTCCTCGGGCGTCGGCTCGGGGCTGGCCTTCGCCCGCTCGGTGAAGTCGACGGACACGTACTCGAGCGCGACCTGCATCGGCACCCGCCAGCGGTCCGGCGTCTTCTGGTACTGGTCCTCGAGCTCCTTGTCCGTCAGGTCCTTCGCCTCCTTCGCCCGGAACGGGTCGGGCGTGAAGGCGGCGTGACGGACCTTGCGCCGGTGCTTCTCCTTCTCGTAGGCGTCGAAGACCTGCTGCGGCGTGGGCTTGGCGTCGAGCCGGGCGATGTCGCGGAGCTTGTCGATCTTCAGGAACTCGGCCACGGTCTGCTCGAACTCGGCCGGGTTCGTGTCGGCGCGCCTCAGCCAGTCGCGGTAGGCGTCGGCGTCGAAGCGAGCCTGGACCTTGATCTCCTGCTCGATCTCGAAGCGGCGGAGCGCGTCCGCGCGCGGCCCCTCGGTCGCGAGGCGCTTCTGGACCTCCTCCTGCGTCCACTTCTCCTTCCACCAGTCCTGGACCTCCTTCGCGACCTCCTCGTCGCTGACCTCGATGCCGGCGCGCTCGGACTCGCGCACGAAGAGGAGGTGGTTCCAGGCGCCCTCGCCCGTGACGCCGCGCTGGCCGAAGCGGGCGCGGGCGTAGCGGTCGAGCCGCTCCTTGACCTCGTCGAAGTCGCTCTGGTCGACCTCGTCGCCGTAGAGCTTGCCCACGGGCGGGTTCGACGGGCCCATGAGGAGGTCCATCATGACCGACGTCACCGCGAACAGCGGGAGGATGACGGCGACGATGATCCAGAAGATGACCTTCTGGTAGCGGTGGAAGAATCGAATCATGGGGCGTCGGGTCTCACTCTCGGCAGTTCGTTTTCCAGGTCCCTGGCGGGCGGCCGCGGGAGGTCCTTCAGGCTCCCGAGGCCGAAGCGCTCGAGGAAGCGGGGCGTGGTCCCGTACAGCAGCGGGCGGCCCGGGGTCTCGGCGCGGCCGACGACCTTCACGAGCCCGTGGTCGACGAGCCGCCCGAGCGGCGCCGACGAGTCGACCCCGCGGATGGCGTCGATCTCGGCGCGCCCGATCGGCTGCCGGTAGGCGACGACCGTCAGCGTCTCCAGGGCGGCGCGCGACAGCCGCTCCTCGCGCCGGATGGTCTCGACGCGCTCGACCCACGGGCCGTAGGCGGGGCGCGTCACCAGGCGATAGCCGCCGGCGACCTCGACGATCTCGAGGCCTCCACGGCCGGCGGCGACGCGGGCCGCGTGCTCCTCGCGGAGATCGCGGATCGCGGCCGCGATCGCGGCCCGCGGGGCCCCGTCGAGCAGCCGCTCGAGGTCCTTCACCGTCAGGCGCTCGTTCGAGACGAGGAGGATCGCCTCGACCGCGCCGGCGAGCGTCGCGCCGGGCGGGAGGGCGGGGCCTGCGGGCGCCGGCGGCGGCGCGGGCGCCGGCGCGGGTGCGGGCGCCGACGGTGCAGGCGCCGACCCGGGTGCCGGCTCCCCGGTCCCCCTCTCCCTCGGCGAGAGGGTCGGGGTGAGGGCGTCGGCGTCGGGCGTCTCGTCCCGCCCCATCACTCGCTCTCCTCGTCCCCGACCTCGACCCGCACCTCGAGCGAGCCGGCGGCATCGCGCCGCGACCCGTCCGACCAGCAGTACGCCTTGACGTAGTGGCGCACCGGCAGGAGATCGTCGGGCAGGGCGAGGGTCGCCTCGAACCGCCCGCCGACGACCGGCACCTCGGCGCGGGCGCAGACCTTGTCGTTCGCGACCGCGTAGTTCTCGAGGACGGTCTCGGCCGCGCCCGGCTTCGCCAGGTCGACCGGCTGCGTGTCGCCGCGGATCGTCTTGCGCTGGACCTCGAGCGTCACGAGGGCGCGCCCCGTCTCGATCCCGGGCGCCTCGCCGCGGACGACGAGCGGTCGGCCGGAGACGGCGGCCCCGCCGACCTCGACCTTCGCGTCGGCCATCGGCAGCGCCGGGACGAGCGCCGGGTCGCCGAGGAGCACGTAGTGGTGGAGCGTGTCCCGGTTGATCCGGTTCAGCGTCGAGACGCTCCCGCCGATGAAGGGAAGGGCGATGACGTCCATGAGGTCGCGGTACTCGTCGCGCTTCGAGAGGACGTCGCGCTTCGCGGTCGACAGGACGTCGCCGAGCCGCGCCCGGCGCGCGTCTTTGCCGAAGAACGCCCCGACCAGGTCCTTCGAGAGGATCGAGTTCCCGACCGGGTGCGTGATGCGCGTCCCGGCGATGACGGCGATCGGCCCGCCCGGGTGCTCGAAGAGCCGCTCGCCGACCGGCTCCTCGGCCTCGACGTAGTCGAAGGCGCCCGTCCAGCACGCCGTCACGATGACGATCGGGGCCCGCTTCGCGCAGGCGACGTCGGGCACGTCCGAGCGCATGAAGATCGGATAGCGCCGGCGCCCGAGGTGGAGGTTGTCGAAGCCGTCGCGGTGCCCGTGGCCGATGTAGTTGAGGATCAAGCACCCTTCGTTCAGGCGCTCGACCACCTTCTCCGTGAGCTTGTCGGGCACGTAGCAGTAAGGCGACGTCGGGTTCGCGTACGTCATGTTGACGTCGTAGGCGTACGGGACGAGCTTGCTCAGGATCTCGACGAAGATCCCCTCGATCGCGGCATCGGCGACCGCCCCGAAGCGGCCCTCGCCGGCGACGAACGACAGGCGCCGCCGCCAGGGCCCGGGCTCGCTCTCGGTCTCGTAGGCGATCGTGCGGCGGACGAGGTCCGTGACGACGGTCGGCGTGCGCGCCGGGAAGCGGCCGATCGCGGCGAAGGGGACGCCCTTGTCGTCGCAGACGAACGCGTGGTCGCTCGCCGTCGCGCCGTTCTCGATCGTGTCGACGAGGGTCGTCGGCAGCGTCTCCCCGGCCGGGAAGTGCCAGTCGACGTCGTAGCTCGCGTCGCCGACGAGGAGGAAGTAGCGGGGCGCCGGTTTCGCCCACGTCTCCTGGGTGCAGCGGACGAAGTCCGCGAGCGCGCGCGGCGTGAACTGGCCGGCCGCGAAGACGTCGAGGACGTCGCGGAAGCGGACGAGCTTCGTCTTCAGGCCCTGCGCTTCCCGGTGGGCGAGGAGCGGCTTGACGGCGTCGGCGAGGGGGTCGAGCGCGACGACGACGTAGTCGGCCCGGTTCGTCGCGGCGCGCAGGTCCTCGGGCGCGATGCGGGTGACGCGCCCCCTGGAGGCCGGCGGGTGGAAGCGGCCCTCGAGCTCGATGCGGTCGAGGAGCACGGGCGACGCCGACTCGATCGTGAGCTTGTGGACGGGCGCCTTCGGGATCGGCACGCGCTCGAGGGTCACGAGGTGGGGCGAGGGACCCGTCCACCTCGCGACCTGCGAGTGGCCGGCGACCGAGACCGTCGCCTCGTGGGCCTTCGTCGCCCGCGAGCCGCCCTGGAGGATCACGCGGACGGTCGACACCTTCTCGAGCGGGTTCGCCTCGAACTCGTACGTCGCGTCCTTGCGCGCCGGGCCGAAGTAGAACCAGTCCGCGCCCGAGTCGAGGAGCCTCGCCTCGCGCACGACGAGCGGCTCGTAGTGGTCGTTGCGCTCGACGAGCAGCCGGCGCACGGCGATCTCGTCGTTCGCGTGGGCCGAGGCGACCGGCTTCAGCACGAACGTCGCCGTCCTGCTGTGGCGCGGGCGGGCGTCGGCGAAGAAGACGAGCGACCCGTCGCCGCGCACGTGGAACGGCACCGGCGTCGACTCGCCGCCGTGGTAGAGCGTGCACTTCGCCGGGTTCACGCCCTCGAGGTCGCGCGCGGCGACCTCGACGAGCGTCTGCGGCTCGGCCTCGATCCTGAGCGTCGGCTCGGCCGCGCCGGCGGGACGCGGCGCCGCGACCGGGGCCGCGAGCGCGGCGGCGAGCGCGAGGACGACGACGGGGGCGGCGGCCTTGGCCGCGGGGCGACGGGGCATGCAAGGCTCCCTACTCGAGCTTCTTCTCGACGCTGGCCCCGGTGCGGAGCGAGGTGAGGAGCTCCTCGACCTCGTCCTGGGTGACGACGCGGGCGTCGGTCTCGGCGGCCAGCTCGCCGCGGACCTCGTCGAACGGGCGCCCGGACGACGGGATCACGCGCGTCACCTGGATCAGGTGCCAGCCGTGGCGCGAGCGGACGGGCACGGAGACGTCGCCCTCCTTGAGGGCGAAGGCGGCGTCGCCGAACTCGGCGACGACATCGGTGCGGTCGAACTCCCCGAGGTCGCCGCCCTGCGCGGCCGAGCCGTCCTGCGACTCCTTGCGCGCGACCTCGGCGAAGTCCTCGCCGGCGACGAGGCGCGCCAGCACGGCCTCCGTCTTCTTGCGGGCGGCCTCGTCCTCGGGCGAGCCCTTCGGGGCGGAGCTGCGGATCAGGATGTGGCGGGCGCGGCGTCGCTCGCCGTAGCGGCGCTCGTACTCGCGCCTCAGGCCCTCGTCCGTGCGGCGGCGCGCCCGGATCAGGCGCTCGATCGTGGCGCCCGTGCGGGCGTGCGCCCGGTACTGGACGCGGAGCTCGTCCGGGTTCACGTGGCCCTTGAGCTGCGGGTGCTCGGACGCGAGCTGGATCTTCTCCTCGATCCAGGCCGTCACGTCCTCCTCGGAGAGCGTGACGCCCTGCTCGGCCGCCGCCCGCTCGATCAGGGCCTCGTTCACGTACGCGTCGAGGTAGCCGGGGCCGAACTGGCGGAGGAGGTACTCCTTGTACTCGCCGCGGCGCAGCGGCCGCCCGTCGACGACGGCCACGGGCTCGTCGTCGCGCGCGCAGACCGCGCAGGCGGCGCCGTCGGACGGGGGCGTCCCGGCCGGCACCGCGGGCGCCGGGCTCGCGCCGGCCGCCTTCGCCTCGGCCGCCCGGGCCCTCGCCTCCGCCCGCCCCGCCCGCGCCTCCGCCTGCGCGGCCCGGGCGGATGCCTCGTCCGCGCGCCTCGTCGCCTCGCGCGCCTCGGCCCGCGCGCGGTCGAGCTCGGCGGCGCGCCCGGGGTCCGGGGAGACGCACGCCGGGGCGAGCGCGGGGAGGAGCGCGGCGAGGCCGGCGAGGACGGCGGCCGGAAGCCGCATCTTCAAGCTGCTCTTGTCCGTGAAGGCCATGGATGAAGGGGTGGAGTATACCTTCGGGGGTCGCGGCCTGTCAACGCGCCGGCCGGCCGCGAAGCGGCGCCCCGGGCGCCGCGCGGGAGGCGGATGGCTACTGGCCGTTCTCCTCGTAGACGCGCAGGATCTCGATGAGCTGGCCCGTGTCGATGAGCCCGAGCTCGAGCAGCGTGAGCCCGAGCAGCCGGTGCTCCTCGCCGCGCTCGAGGCGCTCGCGCTGGACGCGAAGCGCCCGCTCGAGGTCGGCGTCGGTCACGAACCCGAGCTTCTTCGCGATGTCCCCGAAGCGAAGCACGGTCTTCTGCGCTTTCACGGCTTCCTCCCCCCCGGCCTCGGCGACTGGAACGCCCAGGCGCTCTCGACCATCTCGGCGAGCTCCCGCTCGGCGACGAACCCGAGGCCCGCGCGGGCCGACCGGCCGTCGGCCACGAGGCTCGGCGGGTCGCCCGGGCGGCGCGGCCCCACCCTCGCCTCGATCGGCCGGCCGGTCACGCGCCGCGCGACCTCGATCACCTCGCGGACGCTCGCCCCGCGTCCGGTGCCGATGTTGAAGACCTTCGCCTCGCCCGGGACGGCGCGCTCGAGCGCGAGCGCGTGCGCGCGGGCGAGGTCGGCGACGTGGATGTAGTCGCGGATGCACGTGCCGTCCGGCGTGTCGTAGTCCGTGCCGTGGATGGTCACGGGCGTGCCGTCCCGGGCGGCGCGCAGGACGAGCGGGATCAGGTGGGTCTCGGGGTCGTGGTCCTCGCCCAGGACCCGGTCGTCGGACGCCCCGGCCGCGTTGAAGTAGCGGAGGGCGACGGCCCCGATCCCGTGCGCGCGGGCGGCATCGGCGATCGCCGACTCGGCCGCGAGCTTCGTCCACCCGTACGGGTTGATCGGGCGCGTCGGGTGCGACTCCGGGATCGGCACCCGCTCCGGGACGCCGTAGACGGCGCAGGTGGACGAGAAGATGAAGCGCACGGGCGCGGCCCGGGCGACGAGCGCCTCGAGGAGCGCGAGCGTCCCGCCCAGGTTGTTGCGCCAGTAATCGAGCGGCCGCGCGAACGACTCGGCCACGAGGGCGTAGGCGGCGAAGTGGACGACGGCGCCGAGGTCGCGCTCGGCCACGAAGGCCCGGACGGCGCCGGCATCGCGCAGGCTCAGGCGATGGAGGGGGAGGCCGAGCGCGACCGCGGCCGCCTCGTGCCCGCGGGAGAGGTCATCGAGCAGCTCGACCTCGTGCCCGCGGCGTGCGAGCTCGCGGGCCGTGTTCGACCCTATGTAGCCCGCTCCGCCCGTCACCAGCACGCGCATGGACGCTTCACCCCCGGTCTGCGGGCGCCGCCCGAGACGCCCGGGAAGCCGCTTGCCCGGCGACTTCGAGCCCCATTATCGGGTCGCCGCGACGGGTGTCAATGTCCCGCGTCCTCGGGTAGCCGGTCGGCCCGGAGGATGCTATGCTCGCGCGCGCCATGCTCCTCTACCACGACCCCGCCTCGTCCGGGCACCGCGACGGGTCCTTCCATCCGGAGCGGCCGGAGCGCGTCGAGGGCGTCGCGGGGCACCTCGCGCGGCGCTTCCCCGAGCTCTTCACGCGGGCGCGACGCGCGGCCCCGGCGCCGCGCGAGGCCCTCGAGGCCGTCCACGACCCGCGCCTCATCGACGTCGTCGCCGGGGCCTCGCGCCTCGCCGCCTCGGGGATGGAGGCCATCGAGGCCGAGCTCGAGCGGCGCGACCTCCGGCTCGGCAAGGCGGCCGGCGAGGAGCGGGTGGTGTGGCTCGACGAGGACACGTACGTGGGGCCGCGGACCTTCGAGGTCGCGCGCCTCGCCGCCGGGGCGGCGCTCGAGGCGGCGCTCGCCGTCGCGCGCGGCGAGGACCGGACCGCCTTCTGCCTCGTGCGGCCGCCCGGGCATCACGCGACCCGCGACCGGGCCATGGGGTTCTGCCTCTTCGACAGCGTCGCCGTGGCGGCGCGCGCCGCGCAGCGCGCGGGCGGCGTCGAGCGGGCGGCGATCGTCGACTTCGACGTCCACCACGGCAACGGCACGCAGGACATCTTCTACGAGGACGCGACCGTCCTCTACGTCTCGCTCCACCGCTACCCCTTCTACCCGGGCACGGGGTCGCGCGACGAACGGGGCGCCGGCGCCGGGCTCGGGACGACGTTCAACTTTCCCCTTCCGGCCTCGACGGACCCCGAGCGCTACCACGAGGCCTACCGCGAGGCCCTCGACGCCGTGCGCGCGTTCCGGCCCGACCTGCTCCTCCTCTCGGCCGGGTTCGACGCCTACCGGGAGGACCCCGTGGGCGGGCTCGGGCTCGACGCGGACGACTTCCGCATCCTCACGGTGCGCGCCCGCGAGGTCGCCGAGGCGGGCGGCGGCGGGCGTCTCGTCTCGGTGCTCGAGGGCGGGTATGATCTCGATGCGCTGCCGGGGCTCGTCGAGGCACACGTGGCCGCGCTGGCGTGAGATGATCTTCGTCTACGACCCGACCTGCGAGAAGCACCGCACCTTCCACGGACACCCGGAGTGCCCGGAGCGGGTGACGTTCACGCTCGAGCAGCTCAGGCGGTTTCGCCCGAAGCTCGTCGCGGCGGCCCGGACGTTCGAGCCGGCGACGGACGACCTCCTCGGGGCCGTGCACTCCCGCGCCCACATCGCCCGGATCCGCGAGATCCACGCGGCGGGCGGCGCCCAGATCGACCGCAACACGGTCATGACCGAGCACTCGCTGCCGGCGGCCCTGGCGGCGGCCGGCAACGCGGCCGGGGCCGCGCGCGCCGTCCTCACCACCGCGGCCGGGACGGCCTTCTGCCTCGTCCGGCCGCCGGGTCACCACGCGACGCGCAACCGGGCGATGGGCTTCTGCCTCTTCAACAACGCGGCGATCGCGGCCCGGGCCGCCCAGGCCGCGGGGGCGGAGCGGGTGGCGATCGTCGACTTCGACGTCCACCACGGGAACGGGACGCAGGACATCTTCTGGAACGACCCGAACGTCTTCTTCCTCTCGATCCACCGGTTCGGCGCCGGCTTCTTCCCGGGGACGGGAGACAAGGACGAGTGCGGCTCGGGCGCGGGCCACGGGACGACGCTGAACCTCCCCCTGCCGAAGGACACGCCGCCCGCGAAGTTCCACGCGGCGCTCCGCGACGGGATCGCCGCGGTCGTGGACTTCCGCCCGGACCTCATCATCCTCTCGTCCGGCTTCGACGCCTACGCCGGCGACACTTACGGCCAGCTGAACCTCGACTTCGACGATTTCCGCGTGATCACCTCCGTCGCGCGCGAGGCGGCCGAGGCCTGCTGCGGGGGCCGGATCGTGTCCGTGCTCGAGGGCGGCTACAGCGTGGAGGCGCTCCCGCGGCTCGTCGCCATCCACCTGGACGTGCTCTCCGCGTGATTGCCACCGCTCCGCGCGCGTGTTACCATGGAGCCGGCGGTCGGTCGCGCGCGGGACCGCGCGGGCCGGGCCCGCCCTTCGGGGGGATGCGTCCATGAGCGGCTGGGGATTCGGCGACGACGAGGGCGCGCTGCATCCCGACGACCAGCCGAAGCTTCCCTCCGACTTCAGCCTCCGGGAGAGCGGCAACTGGAAGAACGCGCTCTGGGCGGATGCCCTGCGCGACCAGGCCGCCGGGCGCGCCTCGTTCGACCCCCTCCACGGCGGCCACAAGCCCAACGAGGACCAGCTCTACACGTTCGAGAAGGTCGAGGAGCACTTCGACCCGATCGACCTCGAGTCTTTCGACGACGACACCGAGGAGGCGCCGCCGCTCGAGCTCGAGGGCGGCGGGGCGGAGAAGGCCGTGCGGCGGGGTGCCCAGGTCCACTTCGACTTCGTCGTCCGCAGCCTCTGCCCGAAGCCGATCAAGGCCACGGTCCAGGTGTACGCGGACCAGGCCGACCTGCCGGCCGGCGCGAAGCCGCTCTCCTTCTCGTGGACGAGCAAGGAGATGACGCTCAGGCCCGGCGAGGGGACGACGGTCCGGCTCCTGGTCAAGGCCGACGCGGCGACCCCGGCGCGCCGCTACCCTTACGGGATCGAGGTCACGGGCGAGGGCGACGGCCTGCCGACCGGGCCGTACTCCCAGAGCTCGCAGTTCACGGTCGACGTCCGCTAGTCCCCGACCGGGTCGACCGGCGCCGGCCCGCCGCGTTCCCCATCGCCTCGCGCTTCCCCGCCGCCGTCGCCGCGCCGCCGCTGCCGGTCCTTGAAGAAGATGTCCTTGATGGCCCGGAGCGTGTACCCGCTCTTCACCAGGTTCTGGATGAGCTTCAGGTGCGTGAGGACGCTCTCGGCGTAGAGGCGATGGCCGGTCGGCGTGACCTCGACCGCCTTCAGCAGGCCGATGGCCTGGTACTGGTAGATCACCTGGCGCGACAGCCCCGAGAGCTCCACGACGTCGCCCGTCTTGAGGAGCCTCGCCCCGCCCGCGGCGCGCCGGCCGCCCTTCGCCTTCCCCATGTTCCCGCGCCCCGCGCCGTTCTTTGACACCCGGCAACCCCGTGCTACTATTGTGTTGACCAGTCCGCGTTCGCGGAGGGGCGGAGATGCGCGGTCCGGCTAAGAGCCAGAGCCTCCTGCGTCCGGAGACGATCGAGAGGCTCGCCCTCGACTTCGAGATCGGCTTCTACGAAGCGGTGCTCGGCCTCGACCCCGAGCACGTCGACGCCCTCGAGACGCTCGGCAACGCCTACACGCGCAAGGGCCGCGTCGAGGATGGCCTGCGCGTCGACCAGAAGCTCGTCTCCCTCCTCCCGGACAGCCCCGTCGCCCACTACAACCTCGCCTGCAGCTACTCGCTCCTCGATGACGCGGACCGCGCCCTCGGCTCGCTCGAGCGGGCCATCCGCCTCGGTTACAAGGACTTCAAGCACCTCGAGCGCGACCCCGACCTCGAGAAGCTGCGGAAGGACCGGCGCTTCGCCGCCCTGATCAAGCGCTACGCGTGACCGGCGCCGTCCCGGCCGCTAACCGGGCGGCGGGGGCGCGGAGCCGGCGGGCGGGTCGACCTCCTCCATGAACGGCCCGTGGCGGTCGCGCGCCTCGTCCCAGTAGTTGCGCCACGCCTCCCGGTCGAAGTCGAAGTCGCGCCCCGTGATCCCCTTCAGCGCCTCCTTGGCGGCCCCGTTGAACGCGTAGTCGCGGACGAGCCGGTACTCGTAGCGCCGGTAGCCGAGCCCGCCGTGCGGCGAAGGGCCGCCGACGAGCTCGTAGTTGTAGTAGCCCGCGAAGCGCCGGTCGCCGACGAGCCGCAGCCGGTAAGGCTCGAAGCCGACCGGGACGAGCTGGTTCTTCACGACCCGGAAGAAGAGCGTCTCGATGAACGCGGCGACCGCTCCCTTGTAGCGGAGCTGGCCGAGCGCGTGGGCGGCGGCGTTGCGCACGCTCGCCTGCGGGGCGAAGAGGTACTCGTCCACGAGCCGCTCGCCGACGGCCACGAGCTTGAGCGGCTTCAGGGCGTCGATGGCCGCGTCCTGGACGGCGAGGACGGGGTCGCGGCTCGCGAGGTCGACGAGCGCGATCTGCGCGCGCTCCTCCCTCGGCGCGTACGGGGCGACGGCGAAGGCCGCGGCGATGCGCACCTCGGGGTTCCAGTGGCGGACGGCCTCGAGCAGGGGCTCGAAGGCGGCCGGGTCGGCGTCCTTCCCGAGCGCGATCAGCGCCTTCGCGGCCGCGGCCCGCGTCGCCGGGAGCCCGCTCCGGAGCCGGGCGGCGAGGCGGGTGACCTCGCGCGCGATCCCGCGGCTGCGCGCCTCGAAGATCAGGCGGTCGCGCTCCTCGACCGACATCCAGCGGCCCTCGTGCTTCACCTGGCCGCGGCGTCGCAGCGCCTCGTCCCAGGGCACCCACTCGTCCCCGAAGCGGACCTCGCCCAGCGCCTCGCGGGCGGCGGCGTGGTCGGGGACGACGGTCACGATGTGGCGGAAGCAGTCCCCGGCCTGCCGCTCGAGGCCGCGGTCGAGGCACCAGAGCGCGAGCGCGTAGTACCCGTCGACGTCCGTCGGGTCGAGGGTCGCGCGCCGGACGTCGAGCTCGTCGAGCGCGGTCTCGCCCTCCTCGATCCGGTCCACGTCGGCGGCCGGCAGCACGATCAGCGCTCCGCTCGCGAGCTGCACCTGGAAGCCGTCCGGCAGCCGCTCGACGCGACCCTCGAGCACGCCGCCCCCCTTCAGGTGGACGCGGTCGGCCGCGGCCGGCACGGGTGCGAACGCAACGAGCGCGAACGCGGCGAGCGCGAACGCAACGAGCGCGAACGCGGCGAGCGCGGCGATCGTCGGGAGAGTCGCGGGCCCGGGACGGGAAGGGAAGGTCGGCATGCGCAAACCCTCGCGTGGCCGGGGGCAGCGTAGCCCTCGGGCGGACCGTTGTCAAGGCGGGCGCGACCGCCTGGTCGGAAGCGAACGGGCCGGGCGACGCGGTTCGCGGGCGCTTGGGGGGACGGCGGGCAAGGGGCGGGGGCCGGGGCCGGGGCAGGGGCAGGGGCAGGGGGCTGGGGACGGGTTGAAGGGGGACAGGGGTTGGGGTTTGGGGAGGGGGTCTTGGTGTGGGGTGGGGTTGGGGTGTGGGGTTGGTGGGGCCGAAGGCGCGCCGGCGCTCCGCGCCGTCACGTCGCTCGCGATGGCGGCTGCCCGCGGTTCGTGAGGGGAAGATCGCGGACAAAGGAGGCTCACGTGGAAGTCCTCTTCTCCCACGAACGGTTGGAAGCCTACCGCGTCGCGATGGAGCTCCGGGCGCTGGCGCACGCGCTCGAGCGGCGCCTGGCCCGCGGCGACCTGCGCGAGCAGCTCACCACCGCGACCTTGCGATCTCCGGGCTCGCGCCGGTCGAGCGGACCGAGGCGGGCCGCGCCCTGCTGCCCCGGGCGGTGCGGCTGCTCTCCGGCCTGATCCGGAGCGCGCTCCGCCGGAGCGGAGCGTAGCCCCCCGGCGGGCGACAACTGCCCGCTCGCGCCCGCGTTCGCCCGCGTCCGCGAACGTTGCCAGGGCCCGCCGACCTGCGTATAATGGCGCGACTTTTCCGGAAGGGACCATGCTCGAGATCGCCGTCGGCACCGGGAACCCGCACAAGCTCGAGGAGATCCGCGCGATCCTCGCCGGGCTGGATGTACGTCTCCGCTCGCTCGCCGAGCTCGGCGTCGGCGACGCCGCCCTCGAGGACCGGCCGACCCTCGAGGGGAACGCCGCCCGGAAGGCCCTCTTCGCGGCCGAGCGGACGGGCTTGCTCGCCATCGCCGACGACACGGGCCTCGAGGTGGACGCGCTCGGCGGCGAGCCGGGCGTGCTGTCGGCGCGCTGGTCGGGACCCGGCGCGACCTACGCGGACAACAACCGGAAGCTCCTCGCCGCCCTCGAGGGCGTCCGCGGCCCCGCGCGCTCCGCGACGTTCCGGTGCGTGATGGCGGCGGCCCGCCCGGCGGGCGACGGCGAGCCGGGCGAGGACGGCACGCGCGCGGTCCTGCTCTTCACCGTCGAGGGCCGCTGCCGGGGCGAGATCGCCACGGGGCCGCGCGGCGAGGGCGGCTTCGGCTACGACCCGCTGTTCGTCGTCGAGGGGCTGGGCCGGGCCTTCGCCGAGCTCGCCCCCGATGAGAAGAACCGCCTGAGCCACCGGGCGCGCGCGCTCGGACGGCTGCGCGAGCGGCTGGCGGGGCTCACGGGGCCGTCGCCGCCGGCCGCGCCGGCGCCGCCCGCCGCGCCGATCCGGCTCCGTTCCTGAGGGCGCACCAAGGGACCCATGGCGATCCCGCTCGAGAAGATCCGCAACTTCTGCATCATCGCGCACATCGACCACGGGAAGTCGACGCTCGCCGACCGCCTCCTCGAGCGCACGGGCGCCATCACCTCGCGCGAGGCCCGCGACCAGGTGCTGGACGCCATGGACCTCGAGCGCGAGCGCGGGATCACGATCAAGGCGAAGGCCGTCGCGCTCGACTACGACTGGGGCGGCGATCGCTACCGGCTGAACCTGATCGACACGCCGGGCCACGTCGACTTCAACTACGAGGTCTCGCGGTCGCTCGCCGCCTGCGAGGGCGCCCTCCTCCTCGTCGACGCCACCCAGGGCGTCCAGGCCCAGACCGTCGCCAACTGCTACCTGGCCGTCGAGGCGGGGCTCGAGATCGTGCCCGTCGTCAACAAGATCGACATCGCCTCCGCCCGCCCGGACGAGGTGATCGAGGAGATGCACACGAGCCTCGCGATCAAGCCCGACGAGGTCCTCCGGGCGAGCGCGAAGGCCGGGATCGGGATCGACGAGGTCCTCGACGCCGTGATCACGCGGATCTCGCCGCCGAAGGGCGAGGTCCTGGCCCCGCTCCAGGCGCTGATCTTCGACTCGGTGTACGACGACTACAAGGGCGTCATCACCTACATCCGCGTGAAGAACGGGTCCGTCCGCAAGGGCGACAGGATCCGCCTGCTCGCGGGCGGCCGGACGCACGAGGTCCTCGAGCTCGGCGTGCAGCGCCCGAAGATGACGCCCGTCGGCGAGCTCGGGACGGGCGAGGTCGGTTACCTCTGCGCGAACATCCGCGTCATGCAGGACGTCAAGATCGGCGACACGATCACGACGGCCGATGCCAAGGACGTGGCGGCGCTCCCGGGGTACAAGGAGCCGCTGCCCATGGTCTACTGCGGGATCTACCCCACGAACAACGCGGACTTCCCCGAGCTCCGGAAGGCCCTCGAGAGGCTTCGCCTGAACGACTCGGCCTTCACGTTCCAGCCGGAGACGTCGGAGGCGCTCGGCTTCGGCTTCCGCTGCGGCTTCCTCGGCCTCCTCCACATGGAGATCGTCCAGGAGCGCCTCGAGCGCGAGTCGAACGTCTCGGTCGTCCAGACCGCGCCGAACGTGACGTACGAGGTCGTGACGACGCGGGGCGACGTCATCCGCATCGACAACCCGGCGAGGCTCCCGGAGGAGCACCTGATCGCGGAGTTCCGCGAGCCGATCGTCCGGGCGAGCCTCGTGGTCCCGACCGAGTCGATCGGCGCGATCATGAAGCTCAACGAGGACAAGCGCTCCACCTACCTCAAGACCGAGTACCTCGGCCCGCAACGCGTGATCCTGAGCTACGAGGTCCCGCTGGCCGAGATCATCTACGACTACTACGACGCCCTGAAGTCGATGACGCGCGGCTACGGGACGCTCGACTACGAGGTCATCGGCGACCGGCCGGCGAAGCTCGCGCGGCTCAAGATCCTCGTGAACGGCGTCGAGGTCGACGCGCTCTCGACGATCGTCCACGCCGAGAAGGCCGAGTACATCGGCCGGAACCTCATCCGCCGGCTGAAGAAGGAGATCCCGAGGCACCTCTTCGAGATCCCGCTCCAGGCGGCGATCGGCGGCCGCGTGATCGCCCGCGAGAACATCGCCCCCGTCCGCAAGAACGTCACGTCCAAGTGCTACGGCGGCGACATCACGCGCAAGCGCAAGCTCCTCGAGAAGCAGAAGGAGGGGAAGAAGCGGATGAAGGCGGTCGGGAGCGTCGAGATCCCGCAGACGGCGTTCATGGCCGTCCTCGGGGAGAAGTAGCGAGCGGTGGCCGGCCCGGGCGGCGCCTTGGCGCCCACGCCGCACGGCACGCGGCGCGACAACCTCGAGGCGATCGTCGTCGCCTTCATCCTCGCGCTCTGCATCCGCCACTACGCCATGGAGGCCTTCGTCATCCCGACGGGCTCCATGGCGACGACGCTCCTCGGCGCCCACCTGGACGTCGCCTGCACGAACTGCGGCAAGGAGCAGCCGGTCTCCGACAACTTCGCGCGGAGCGAACGCGGCCCGCACGGAGGGCGCCTTCTGGTCGAGACCTGCCCGGACTGCGGCGCCCACGTCGTCGTCACCGCCCCGGCGAGCGCCGCCCGCGAGCCTCTCGAGGTCACCTGCCGGACCTGCAAGCGCCGGCTCACCCTCGACCCGCGTCCCCTCTGCTCGAACTGCGGGTACTCGCTCGAGGAGGCGATCGCGAAGGTCGACCGCGGTCTCTGGCCGTTCGGCGGCGTCTCGCGCGGCGACCGGATCCTCGTCGACAAGATGTCGTACAAGGTCGGCCGGCCCGAGCGCTTCGACGTCCTCGTCTTCAAGTTCCCGCTGAACCCGCAGCAGAGCTACATCAAGCGCCTGCTCGGCCTCTCGGGCGAGCTCGTCGCGCTCCGCGCCGGCGACGTCTTCGTCGACGGGGCGATCGCCCGGAAGCCGCGACGCGTCCAGGAGCGCCTCTGGCGCCCGGTCCACGAGAGCCGCTACGCCGAGCGCGACGGAGGCGGCCCGCGCGGGCCGGCCTTCAAGACCGCCGGCGGCGGCTCGTTCGAGCCGGTCGCGGGCGGCTTCCGCGGGCGGTCGGACGGGGCCGACGCCTGGCTCGTATACGCCCGCCCGATCCGCGACCTCACGAGCTACAACGAGCCGCCGCGGAACGGCGGGGATCGGATCCTGCGGGACATCCGGGTCGTCTTCGATGCGACGATCCGGCGGCCGGGTGAACGCACCGGGCCCGCCGAGGGCATCATCGGCCGCCTCTCGGCCGACGATGACGCGTTCACGTTCCTCTATCCGCTGGCCGGAGGCCAGGCGGAGCTGCGGCACGGGGACGCCGCGGTGGCGACGAGCGCCGTCCCGGCGTTGCCCACCGCCGAGGCCGTACGATTCGACTTCGGGAGGGCGGACGCCCGGATCACCCTCGATGTCGACGGGAAGACGATCTTCGAGCACGACATCGAGCCGGCCGACCGCGACCCGCGCCGGAGCGAGGTGCGCTTCGGCCTGCGCGGTCATCCGCTCGAAGCGACGTTCACCGAGGTCGGCGTTTACCGCGACGTCTACTACGCGCACGGTCGGATCGACCTCCAGACGACCACGCCGGGGCGTCCTCTGGACCGGGAGCTGATCCACGCGGCCGTCCTGCAGGGCCAGCTCCCCGGCTACCTCAAGACCTCGGTCGAGCGCATCTTGACGAAGCACCTCCGCGCCGCGTTCGGCCGCCGCGACCTGAAGCTCGAGCTCCCGTACGGCGTCGCCCCCGGGTACTGCTTCGTCGTCGGCGACAACAGCTCGAACTCGACCGACGGCCGCTACTGGGGCGTCGTCCCCGTCTCGCACCTCGTGGGACGGGCCTACGTCGTCTTCTGGCCGGCGCTGCCCGGCGACTTCGCCGTCCGGCCGGTCCGGTGAGCCGGGGGGGACGCCCGGCGGAAGCGCTGCAGTTTTCCACATCGCCGATGGCCCGCCACGCGCCGCGGCAAGGATCGTAGAATGCACGACGCTGTGGTGGTCGAAAGTTCCGGCGCACCGCGCGAAAGGTTCTCCGAGGATCGGGCCTCTTACGGCGCACATGCATACGAAGCAAGCGCTTAGAGCGAATGCGATCCGGGCGCCCGGACGGTCCCGCCGGGCGGGGCCCGTACGGGTCCCGCCCTCGTCCGACACCGGCGGCCGCTTCCTACCTCCCGTCGCCGACCCGTTTCTCCACCACTTCTCCACAGGCCCGAGAAGGCGCGAAGCCGGGCCGCCGGTGAGCGCCGGCGGTCGGAGAGCTCCGCCGTGAGCGGCCCCGCGACCGGCCACGACGGCGCCCTCCTCGAAGTCCGCGAGCTCGAAAAGACTTACGGCCGACGACGAGTGGTCCGCGGCGTCAGCTTCGACGTCGCGCCCGGGGAGATCGTGGGGCTGCTCGGGAAGAACGGGGCAGGGAAGACGACCACGTTCCGGATGACCGTCGGCCTCATCCGGCCGGACGCGGGAACGGTGAGGTTCCGGGGCGACGACATCGCCCGCCTCCCCATGTACCGGCGAGCGCGGCTCGGGATGGGGTATCTGCCGCAGGAGTCGTCCGTCTTCCGCTACCTGAGCGTCGACGACAACCTGCTCGCGATCCTCGAGCGCGTCGAGTCGGGTGCCGGCGCCCGGCAGGCCCGGCTCGAGGAGCTGATCGGCCAGCTCGGGCTCGAGAAGGTGCGCCGGAGCCTCGCCTGCACGCTCTCGGGCGGCGAGCGGCGCCGCCTCGAGATCGCCCGGGCGCTCGTGACCCGACCGGCCCTCATCCTGCTCGACGAGCCGTTCTCGGGCGTCGACCCCATAGCCGTCGCCGACATCCAGGAGATCATCGGCGACCTGCGCGCGCGCGGCATCGGCATCCTGCTCACGGATCACAACGTCCGCGAGACGCTCTCGACGACGGACCGGGCCTACATCATCGAGGAGGGGCGCATCCTCGTGAGCGGCACGCCGCGCGAGATCGTCGACGACCCGAAGGCTCGGGAGGTCTACCTTGGCGAGAAGTTCACCCTCTGAACGAGAGCCCGGCCGGCCGGCCGGGCGCGCGGTCCCGCCGATCGCGGTCGCGGCCATCGCCTGGCTCGTGCCCGGCGCCGGCCACGCCCTCCTCGGAAGGTACGTCCGCGGGGCCTCGTTCTTCGTCGCCATCGTCCTCACCTTCGCGATCGGCCTCGGCGTCTCCCGGGGCCACGCCGTCTCGGCGCCTCCGTCCGTCGTCGTCGCCGCCGTCCTCGTGCTGGCGGCCGCGGGTCACCTCCTCGTCGCCGAGCGCGGGAGATGGGCAAGCGCCCTCGCGCTCGCGGCCGGCGCTTACCTCGCCGTGCGGCGCCTGTCGGCCGATGGCGGCGACGACCATCCGCTCGCCTCCCTCGCCCAGGTCGGCGCCGGCCTCCCCGCGCTCATCCCGCTCGCCCTCGGCTGGCTGGCCGCGGCGGGCGAGGCGCTCGCCGCCGCGCCCGCGCGGCTTCCCGACGCGATCGCGGGCACGATCGACCTCGGCCACCTCTACACCATGGTCGCCGGGCTCCTGAACCTCCTCGTCGTCCACGATGCCTACGAGCGCGCGGCCGGGCTACGCCCGGAGAGACTCGACGACGGTCCCCCTTCCGAACCGTCCGCCGGCGGCGCGGCCCGCCCGGGGAGCGCGCCGTCGTGAGCCTCGCCTGGACGCTCCTCTCGCTCGTCTACCTCGCCGTCGTCGCGGCCTACGTGTGCGCCGCCGTCCGCGAGGACGACCCCGCCCGCATCGCCCGCCGGGCGGCGGCGACGTTCGCCCTCCTCGCGGGCGGCACAGGCCTCTTCTACGGCCTCGTCGCCCTCGTCCAGCTCGCGAGCTGAGGGCATCGCCTGCGAGCGACGACCGACCTCCGGTGTCTCGGAGGTTGAAGAACCATCCACGTACATGCCCGGCGGCGCCCGGGCGAAGAGCTTGCCGGCGTACTGCACCGCCAGCCTCCGCACCTCGAGCAGCGTCAGGGTCGCGAGGACCGTGGACGCCGGAAGGTCCATCTCGTCCAGCAGGTCGCCGAGCGGCCGCGGGTCCGGTCCGAGACCGGCGAGGACGGCCGTCTCGTGCGGGCTCAGGTCGGTCGCCCCCCCGGCGCCGCCCGACCCCGCCCCGTCCGCGGCGACGGCCTCCGGGACGGCGAGGCCGAGGCCCGCCAGCACCTCGTCCGGGCCCGTCACCAGGCCCGCGCCGTCGCGAAGGAGCTTGTGGACGCCGCGGCTCATCTCGTCGTCGGCGCGCCCCGGGATGCCGAAGACGTCGCGCCCCTGCTCGAGCGCCCAGGTCACCGTGATGAGCGATCCGGACCGTTCGGCCGCCTCGACGACGACGACGCCGAGGCAGAGCCCGCTCACGATCCGGTTGCGACGCGGGAAGTGGTGCGGCAGCGCCGGGGCCGCGAGCGGGAGCTCCGACATCACCGCCCCGCCGCGCTCGACGATCTCGGCCGCGAGCCCGGCGTTCTCGCGCGGATAGAGGTTCGCGAGGCCGCTCCCGAGGACGGCGAAGGTGCGCCCGCCGGCGACGAGCGCACCGCGATGGGCCGCCGCGTCGATCCCGCGCGCCAGGCCCGAGACCACGGCGACGCCCGCGGCCGCGATCCCGCGGCCGAACCGCTCCGCCTGCCGCCGCCCGTAGTGCGTCGCCCGGCGCGCGCCGACGATCGCCACCGCCGGCGCGTCGGGCGGGCCCAGGGCGCCGCGGACGTAGAGCAGGAGCGGCGGATCGTACACCAAGGCGAGCCGCGCCGGATAGCGTCCGTCGCCGAACGGGACCAGCTCGACGCCGAGGCGGAGCGCCCGCTCGAGCTCCACCTCGGCGTCCTCGCGCCGGACCGCGCGCAGGGCGGCCGCGGTCTCCGGCTTGATCCCCGCGACCTGCCCGAGAGCGGCCTCCGATGCGGCGAGCGCCGCCCCGACGCTCCCGAACGCCGCGACGAGCCGTCCGTACAGGCGCTGGCCGGCCTGGCACGACAGCGTGAGCCGCACGAGGTCCAGAAGAGCCGGCGGCCGCTCGCCGGCGCTCACGCGCGATCCGGAGTCCACGCAGGTCATGACCGCCCCCCCCGCTCGAGATCCCGCTTGCCTGCTCCGAGCTCCGACCCGTTCAAGGGTCGACGCCGGCAGTCTACCCGGGGGGTCCGACATGTTTCGGGGGGTTTTTCGGAATTTTTTCGGGAGGGCGGGCGCGGCCCCCGAGAGTCAGAAGCGGAGCCGTCTTGCGGGGGGCTTCGGGCCCTTCCCGAGCAGGCGGTCGAGGTCCTTGATCAGCTCGACCGTGTTCGGATAGCGGTCCTCCGCTCGCTTCTGCAGGCACCTGAGGACGAGCTTCTCCACCTCCACCGGCACGTCCGCGTTCACCTCGCGCGGCGGCCGCGGCTCGACGGTGAGGACCTGCTGGCGGATCTCGTTCCGGTCCGTGCCCTCGAACGGCGCGGCCCCCGTGAGCAGGTGGTAGAGCGTGGCGCCGAGGCCGTAGACGTCGCTCGCGGGGCCGATCGGACCGAACTCCCCGCCGACGTCGGCCTGCTCGGGCGGCTGGTACTGCGGCGTCCCGACCGAGCCGCGCTTGCGGCGGCCCGTCGCCTCGAACTTCTCGAAGACGGCGAGGCCGAAGTCCATGAGCACCGGGCGCCCCGTGCTCTCGAGCATGACGTTCGCCGGCTTCAGGTCGCGGTGGTAGATCGCCCGGTTGTGGATCGAGCGCAGGGCGTCGGCGACGCCGCGCGCGATCTCGAGCGACTCCTGGAGCGTCGGCAGCCGCTCGTCGAGCAGCTCGGCGAGCGAGAGCCCGTCGATGAACTCCATGACGATGTAGTCGAGGCCCTTCTCGCGTCCGACGTCGTAGATCTGGACGATGTTGGGATGCCGCGTCTGGGCCTGGAACGCGGCCATGATCGCCGCTTCCTTCTTGAAGCGCTCGATGTCCTTGACCGTCGCCCCGCCGCTGCCGACGAGGATCTTGAGCGCGAGCGGGGTCGGGTCCTGGCCGTCCTCGACCTTGAGCACGAGCCCCATCCCGCCCCGCCCCACCTGGCCGAGGACGCGGAACCGGCCGAACGTGCCGCCGCGCAGCGCCCGCCCGAGGCGGGCCACGACCGCCCGCTCGATGCGGTCGATCGACAGCTCCTCCGCCGTGAGCAGCGGGTCCGGGTCGCCCCGCTCGAGCTTCGCCCGCATGACCATCTCGAGGTACTCGAGGTCGCGCTGCGAGACGTAGCCTTCCTTCTTGAGGACGTGGCCGAGGGTCGGGGGCGGGCTCGCCTCGGCCTGGAGCGCGAGGCACCACTTGAGCTCGGCGAGGTTCATGAACTCGAGGGCGATCGCCAGGTAACCCAGGCGAAGCTCCTCCGTGGTCGCCATTTCGATCTCCACTCGCGACCGCGACCCCGTGCCGTTGGCTGGCGTCACAGGGAATGCACCCGCCCGCGGACGCCCCGCGCCCCTCCCCCCGAGGCGCCCTCTCTATAGCATTTCCGCTGCGGACGGGCAAGGGGTCGCCGAGCCCGGGAGCCGCTTGCGGCGGGCGCCGCGACGGATATGATCGCGACGTGTCCCGGCCCCCGCGACCGACCGTCGTCCACGACCTCAGGCTGGCGGGGCGCCCGGTGCGGCTCCGGGCGGTCGTCGAGCCCGAGCGGCTGCTCGACGAGATCGACCCGGCCGAGTTCGCCGCCGACGAGCGGATGCCGTACTGGGCGACCCTCTGGCCCTCCTCGCTCGTCCTCGCCCGCGTGCTGCTCGACGCCGACGCCGGGCGGCCCTTTCGTCTCCGCCGAGGAGAGCGGGCGATCGAGCTCGGCACCGGCCTGGGGCTCGTCGGGATCGCGGCCGCGCTCGCCGGCGCCTTCGTGTGCCTCACCGACTACGTCGAGGAGAGCCTCGACCACGCGGCCGCGAACGCCCGTCTGAACGGGCTTCGCGAGGGCTTCGACTTCGAGACGAGGCTCCTCGACTGGCGCCTGGCCGCCGTCCCCGAGCCGTTCGACGTCGCCCTCGGCTCCGACCTCCTCTACGAGGCGCGGAACGTCGAGCCGGTCCTCTCGGCCCTCGACCGGGTCCTTTCGCCCGGCACGGGGCGGGCCCTGATCGCCGACCCGCAGCGGCCGGCCGCGCCGGCGTTCGAGGCCGAGGCGCGGAGGCGAGGGTTCGCGCTCGATCGGCAGCTCTTCGACCCGGAGGCAGGCGCGGGCGGGAGAGCCGTCGCGGTCTACCGGATCGGTCCCGGCGGGAAGGACGATTGACCTCGATCGGTCACGCGCGCCACCCCTTCACGACTTCGGCTTGAGCCGCCGGATCGCCCCGAGCTTCCGCTTCAGGGGCGTGTCCTCGGGCTTCGGCTTGGCGCGCAGCTTCTCGCGGACCAGGGCCGTGGGCGCCGCCTCGGGATCGGTCTCGGACGTCGAGCTCGCGCGCCCGAGACGCTTGCGCGGTGCGGGCTTGGCGGGCGGCGCGGCGACGGCCGCCGGCGCGCGCGCCCCGACCGCCGCCCGCGTGCCCGGGGCCGGGCGGGCCGTGGCCGGCGCGGCGGGCGCGCCCAGGGTCCGGCCGCGCAGGCCGATGCGCCGGGCGGCCGGCGCCGGCGGCCGGGACTCGTCCACGAGCTCCCACTCGTCGGCGGCCGAGGCCGTCTCCTGGGCCGCCGCCTCCTCCTCGGCCGCCTCGCGCACGGAGTCGGCCTCCTCGGCCGACTCCTCGGGCGCGAGCCGGGCGAGCACCTCCTGGCGGACGGCGGCGTCGCCGGCGGCGTCGATCGCCCCCCGGTCGATGAGCATCCGCGAGAGCCGCAGGAGCCGGTGGTTCTCGTAGAACTCGCGCTTCTGCTCGGTGAGGCACTCGTCGAGGACCGTCCCCTCGACGAGCCCCTTGTCGGCCGCGATCCGCCGGTAGGCCTTGTCGGCCTTGCGGGCGACGTAGTAGCGGAGGCCGCGCTCGATCCCGCGGACCTGGGCCTCGCTCAGGAGACCGAGGTCGATGCAGGCGCGGTCGAGGGCGTACGGGACGCCCTTGCGCCTCATGTCACGGAGCTTCTGGCGGGCGAGGCCGAGCTTCGTCTCGTCGAGGAGGCCCTTCTCCAGGGCGATCCGCGAGAAGATCGCCGCCGCCGTCTCTCTCATTCCCCGCCTCCGGCTTCGCTTCGCTCGCCGGCCCGTCCCTGGCCGGCGAAGAGGCGGCCATTCTATCGGCGCCGGCCGGGCTGTCAACGGCGCCGGCCGCGCTGTCCACGGCGGCGGGCGGGCCGGCGGGCGCCGGAGCGGCCGGCGCCTCGCTCGGGGGCGGCGGCGGCGACGGCGGCGGCGGCGGCGGCGGCGACGGCGGCGACGGCGGCGGAGCCGGCTTCCACCCCGGCGGGCGCTTCGTCCGGTCGTGGCCGCGGATCGCCGCGTTGTCGAGCGCCTTCCGCGGCCCCGTCTCGCGCGCCGCCCGGTTCGTCCGGACCACGAGGCCGACGATCAGGATCAGGATCAGCGTCGTGAGCGACATGACGATGATCGAGAGGGTCGGCCACCGCGGCGGACGCTTCGTGACGGCCTCGATCTTCTTCAAGCTGTGCGCCACGATCACCGGCCAGTCCCTCTTGCCCTGGCCGCTCGTGTCCGTCCGCACCACCTTGAAGAACGTGCCGACGACCTCGACGCGGTCGTCGGTCAGGTACTCGCGATCCTTGTCCTGCACGATCACGTAGTAGAGGTGGCCCTCCCGGGTGAAGAGGGTGCCCTCGTAGACGCGCGCGACCGGCGATCCGACCGGGGTCTCGCGGATCCAAAGCTCCTCCATGAGCACGCCGCGGACGACGACGAGCGATCCCCGGTGCGGGGCCGGCTCCTTGTAGGCCGAGTAGGGGATCGTGTCCGCGCCCTCGAGCAGGTCCTCGCGCGTCCGCGACCCCAGGAAGTCGAACAGGTGGAAGACGACGGGCCACTCCCACTTCGTCTCCGTCCCGTCCTCGACCGAGTCGAGCCGCTTCCGGTCGAGCTCGACGAGCAGCGGCAGGCCCTCGGCCGCCGCGCGCTCGGGCCACTCGGCGCGCGCCCGCTCGAGCCACTCCGGCTTGATCTCGCCGCCCTCGATCGGCACCTTCTGGCCGGCGAGCGGCCTCGCGCCGTCGTCGGCCTCGACCGCGCCCTCCTTCCCCGGCGGCGGGGCGGGCTTCCTCAGCATCGACTTGAACTGCCAGAGCATCCCGACGCCGAGCAGGAGCAGCAGGACCGCCATGCCGAGGCGCACGATCTCGCCCCGCGACATGAAGGAGCGGTCGTCGGTCGTGCGCTTGCCGAGGATGGGCTTCGGCGGCGGCTCCGGGTTCGTCGGGAACAGCCCGGGGATCACGAGCTCACCTCCGCCCGCGCCGCGCCCGCCGCCTGCGCCCCCCCACGGTCCGCGCCCCCGGCGCGGGCCGTCTCGACGAAGCCGGCGAAGATCGCCCGCGACAGCTCGTCATCGGGGACCATCCGCTCGGGGTGCCACTGGACGCCGAGCGCGAACGTCGCTCCCTCGACCTCGATCGCCTCGATGACGCCGTCGGGGGCGCGGGCGACGGCGCGCGCCCGGCGGCCGAGCCGGCCGAGCGCCTGGTGGTGGACCGAGTTGACGACGGCCCGCGTCCGCCCGCCGGCGAGAGACGCCAGGCGGCTCCCCGGCTCGATCTCGACGTCGTGGGTCGCGTGCGGCAGCACGTTGAGTCCGCGGTGGTGACAGAGCGCGCCGAGGACGAGGTCGGGGATGTCCTGCACCAGGTCGCCGCCCAGGACGACGTTGAGGGCCTGCGTGCCGCAGCAGATCGCGAGGAGCGGGAGATCGCGGTCGAGGGCGGCCCGGATGAGCGCCAGGTCGAACATCTGGCGCCGCGGGGCGAGCAGCTTGCAGCTCGGATGGGGCTCCTGGCCGAAGCGGACGGGGTCGATGTCGTCGCCGCCCGTGACGACGACGCCCGAGGCCAGCTCGAGCGCCCGCTCGAGGTAGCTCTCGTCGGCGATCGGGGGCAGGATCACCGGCACCCCGCCCGCCTCGTGAACGGCGTCGTAGTAAGCGGAGTAGGCCCTGGACGCCTCGCGCGGCTCGCGCTCGAGGTCGGCGTTGAGGACGATCCAGGGCTTCGCTGCGCTTCCCATGGGCGATCGGGCATTATAGCCTCGCGGGCCGGGACCTGCTACGATACCCGGCTCTCCGGGCGGAGGTTCCCGCATGTCGATCGAGGCTTACCGCCGCCTCCGCCGGCACCTCGCGGCGACGACGGACTACGAGAAGCAGCTGAAGGTCGCGTACGGGCGCGCGACCTTCGACCTCGACCGCGTCGAGCGCCTCATGGATCGCCTCGGCCGCCCCGAGCGGGGCCTCGGCCCGGTCGTCCACGTCGCCGGCACCAAGGGCAAGGGCTCGACGTCGACGATGATCGCGTCGATCCTCGGGGCGGCCGGGCGCCGGGTCGGCCTCTACACCTCCCCCCACCTCGTCTGGCTCGGCGAGCGCCTGCGCGTGGACGGGCACGCCGCCGCGCCCGAGGACCTCGGCCGGGCGTTCGAGCGCCTCGAGCCGGCCCTCGACGAGCTCGGGCGGGCGGGCGACACGTTCACGTTCTTCGAAGTGCTGACCGCGGTCGCCTTCCTGCACTTCGAGGCCGCCCGGGTGGACGCCGCGGTCATCGAGGTCGGCCTCGGCGGGCGGCTCGATGCGACGAACGTCGTCCGGCCCGCCGCCTGCGCGATCACGTCGATCGGCCTCGACCACACGGCCCAGCTCGGGACGACGGAGGAGGCGATCGCCGGGGAGAAGGCGGGGATCGTGAAGGCCGGCGTGCCGGTCGTGACGGGCGTCGCCGACGGGCCCGCGCGCGCGCGGATCGAGGCGGTCGCCGCGGAGCGCGGGGCGCCGCTCAGCACGATCGGGCGCGACTTCGAGGCGACCGTGCACGCCGCGGGCGAGGACGGGGTCGCGTTCGACGTCCGCACCTGGCGGCGCCCGCACGACGACCTGCGCATCCGGCTCGCGGGCCGGCACCAGGCCTGGAACGCGGCGGTCGCGACGGCCGTGGCCGAGCGGCTCGACGAGTCCGGCGCCGTCCGGCTCCCGGGCCCGGCCGTGCGCGCCGGCCTCGCGGCGGCCTGGATCGACGGTCGCTTCCACGTCGTGCCCGGCCCGCCGCCCGTGGTCGTGGACGGGGCGCACAACCCCGGCAGCATCGAGGCGCTCGCCCGGGCCTTCGCCGAGGTCTACCCGGGCGCCCGCCCGGCCGTCATCTTCGGCGCGCTCCGCGACAAGGACGTCGCCGGCATGGTCCGGGCGCTCGTCCGCCTCGAGCCCCGCTTCGTCGTGACCACGCCGGTCGGAAGCCCGCGCGAGACGCCGGCCGCGGAGCTGGCCGAGCGCTTCCTCGACCTGGGGGTCGAGACCGAGGCCGCGGACGGCCCGGCGCGGGCGCTCGAGATCGCCCGCACGGGGGCATCGCGGCCGCCCGGCGCCGGCGGCCCGGAGCGGGTGCTCGTCTGCGGGTCGATCTACCTGGCGGGGGAGGTGCTGCGGCGGCTGGGCGTGCTGGCCGCGCCGGCCCGGGCCGAGGACTGAACGAGGCGCCCGCCGGCTGTCAACCGGGCGGGGCCGCGGGCGGCAGCTTCACCCGCTCCTCGTCCCACCACGCCTGCCAGCGGCGCGCCGCCTCGATCTCCTCGGGCGCCGGCGGGGTGCCGGCCTCGCCCGCCGCCGGCGCCGGGAGGTCGTCGGGGATCGGCGGATAGCCGAAGCTTCGCCCGGAGATGGCCTCGAGCGCGTCGTTGGCCAGCTTTCGCGCGCGCGGATGCGGGTCGCTGACGTCGTTCAGGTTCGCGATGAGCCAGGGGATCGCTTCGCGGTAGAGCGGGAGCCGCGGGTCCTTGCGGGCGATGCCGGCGAGCGCCCGGGCCGCGTTCCGGCGGCGGTACGCGTGCCCGAGGCCGGCGCGATCCTTGAGCGCCTCGGTGAGCGCGGGGATGGCGACGATGCCTAGGTCCACGAGCGCCGTGACCGCGTTCTCGCGCCGTGTCCCGGCCCCACCGGCCTGCCGCGTGTCGCCGAGGCCGAAGACGAGCTGCTCGATCTGCACCGCTTCCTCCGGCGTCGGCTCCGGAAGGGTGGGCACCTCCCCGCCCGCACCCCCGTCCTCTCCGGGCTTCTTGGGCGCGTCGCGGTCGACCGAGAGCACGCGGTCCTTCGCGAACTTGAGCGCCCCGGCGCCCGGCACCTGGATGACGACCTGGGTCGCCGTCTCCTCGACGATCGTGCCCTCGAGGACCTGGCCGTCCTTGAGCGTGACCGTGTCGGCGAGCGTCACGCTCCCGAGCCCGGGCCCGAGGACGAGGACGAGCACGATCACCAGCACCCGCAGACCGAGTCTCATGCGATCTCCACCTCCCCTGCGCCCTCCCCGACGGCGCCGACCACCCAGGCCGGGAAACCGGCGCCCTCGAGGACTTGGACGGCCTCGGGGGCGCGCCTATTCGGGACCACGGCGATCAGGCCGAGCCCGAGGTTGAACACGCGCCGCATCTCATCTTCGTCGACCGCGCCCGCGCGCGCGAGCAGGTCGAACACGGCCGGCCGCGGCCAGGCCCGCGAGTCCAGGCGGGCCGCGACTCCCCGGGGCAGCACGCGCGGCAGGTTCCCGGGGATGCCGCCGCCCGTCACGTGGGCGAGGGCCTTCAGCTCCTCGTTCGGGCGGAACCGCTCGAGCAGGGCCCGGACGGCCCGCGCGTAGATCCGGGTCGGCTCGAGGAGCGCCTCGCCGAGCGATCGTCCGCCCAGCTCGGGCGGGCGCCCGTCGAGGGCCGCGTCGTCGCCGAAGATCCGCCGCACGAGCGAGTAGCCGTTCGAGTGGACGCCGGTCGAGGCCACGCCCACGAGGGCGTCCCCCGGGCCCACGCGCGAGCCGTCGACCACCCCGTCCCGCTCGACCGCGCCGACCGCGAAGCCCGCCAGGTCGTAGTCGCCCTCGGCGTACACGCCGGGCATCTCGGCCGTCTCGCCCCCGAGCAGCGCGCAGCCCGCCTCGCGGCAGCCGGCCACCACCCCCTCGAGGATCGAGCGCACCCGCCCCGGGTCCGTCTTGCCGAGGGCGATGTAGTCGAGGAAGAAGAGCGGCTCGGCCCCCTGGACGATGAGGTCGTTGACGCTCATGGCGACGAGGTCGATCCCGACCGTGTCGTGCCGCCCGAGCTGCGTGGCGAGCTTCACCTTCGTCCCGACGCCGTCCGTGCAGGCGACGAGGACGGGATCGCGCATCCGCTTCAGGGCGAAGAGCCCGGCGAACCCACCGGGGTTCGGGATCACCCCCGCCGTGAACGTCGAGGCGATGAGGGCCTGGGCGTCCTCGATCGCCCTGTCCTTGCGGTCCTGGTCGACCCCGGCGTCCGCGTAGCGCACGTCAGCGGTGCTCGTGGACGTACTTGTCGGCCGTCGCCGGGACGGGGATCGGGTAGCGGCCGCTGAAGCAGGCGGTGCAGTAGTTCCCGGGCGGCCGGCCGACGGCGCGGAGCATGCCGTCGAGGGACAGGTAGCCGAGGCTGTCGACCTCGAGCTCCTCCTGCATCTCGGCGTGGTTCTTGCGGTTCGCGATCAGCTCCTCGCCCGTCGGGAAGTCGATCCCGAAGAAGCACGGGTGCCGGATCGGCGGGCACGAGATCCGGAGGTGCACCTCCGCCGCGCCCGCCCGCCGCAGGCTGCCGACGCGCGAGCGCGCGGTCGTCCCGCGCACGATCGAGTCGTCGACGACGACGACCTTCTTGCCCTCGACCGCCGCCCGCACGACGGCGAGCTTCATGCCCACGCGCTCGACCCGCTCGGTCTGCGTCGGCTGGATGAAGGTGCGGCCGACGTAGTGGCTGCGGATGAAGCCCTGGTCGAGCGGGAGCTTCGCCTCGTCGGCGAAGCCCATGGCCGCGAGGATCCCGGAGTCCGGGACCGGGATCACGACGTCCGCCCCGGGCGCCGGGCACTCGCGCGCGAGCTGCCGGCCGAGGCGGCGCCGCACCTCGTGGACGCTGTCGCCGAAGATCGCGGAGTCCGGCCGCGCGAAGTAGACGTGCTCGAAGATGCAGTGCGACGGGGTCGGCGGCCCGATGTGAACCGACGCCATCCGGCGCTCCTCGACGATGACGACCTCGCCCGGCTCGAGCTCGCGCAGCGCCTTCGCCCCGACCAGATCGAGCGCGCAGGTCTCGGACGCGAGCACGTGGGCGTCGCCGAGCCGTCCGAGCCAGAGCGGGCGCCAGCCGTGCGGGTCGCGGACGCCGATCATGGCGGTCGGCGTCAGGAAGAGGAGCGAGAACGCGCCCTCGAGCCGGCGCAGGGTCCAGAGGAGGTGCTCGACCTCGTCGAGCTCGCTCGGCTGGGCGTAGAGGTGGAGGATGGCCTCGCTGTCGGCGGTCGAGCGGAAGATCGAGCCCTTCTCCTCGAGCTCCAGGTGGAGCGCGGCGGAGTTCGTGAGGTTGCCGTTGTGGGCGACGGCGATCTCGCCGCGGGCGCACTTGACGAGCATCGGCTGGGCGTTGCAGATCATCGAGCTGCCGGTCGTCGAGTAGCGGACGTGGCCGATCGCGCGCGGACCATCCAGGCGGCGGATCGTCGCGTCGTCGAACACCTCGGCGACGAGGCCCATGCCGAGGTGGTCCATCAGCCGGCAACCGTCCGTCGCGACGATGCCGGCGCTCTCCTGGCCGCGGTGCTGGAGCGCGAAGAGCCCGTAGTACGTCTTGCGGACCGCGTCCGGATGGCCGAACACGCCGAACAGCCCGCAGGACTCGCGCTTCTCCGGCCTCACGTCCACGTCGTCCGCCCCTTCCTTCGTCGGGCTCGGAGGCTCTCTCGCGCCCGAGCCCGCCGCCGCCGGCCCTCAGGCCCCGGGCCTCGCCCCGTTGCGCCGGCCCGCGCCGAGGCCGGCCATGGCCTTCAGCTCCTGCTCCACCTCCCAGCGCCACTTGCCCTCGACATCGACCGCGAGGCAGCGGCGGAAGAGCCTCCGCGCCCGGCGATGCTCGCCCAGGCGGCGCCGGAGCGCGCCCAGGTGGAAGAGGATGTCCGCGTCGATGCCGTCGAGGTCGAGCTCGCGTCCCGCCTCGAGCGCCCGCAGCGCCTGGTCGTTCTCGCCGCGCAGGTAGTGCGTGAGCGCCTCCCGGAGCTTCGACTCGCGGGCGCGGGCCAGCGCCTGCCGATCGACGAGGAGCGCGAGCCGGACCACGCTCGCGAGCGCGAACAGCCACACGACCGCGGCCGCCGTGGCCGAGGTGAAGAGGATCCGCGGCGCGACCACGTCGTCCTGCCAGAGCGTGCCGACGAGGACGCCGTTCAGCGACGCCGCGAACACGGCGAAGAACACGACGCCCTGAAGGTGTCGCCGCAGGACGAGGTGGCCGAGACCCGGGACCAGCGACGCCAGAATGGCCTTCAGCGCCATGAGATCCCGCTTCGCCTCCCCCGGAAGCGCTCCCATTATAGACAGGGCGCCCGCCGCTGCAAGGCTTGACGACGGCGGGCGTCGCGAGCATCGTCTCCTCGTGGGTCGAGCCGCGGATGAGAGACCGGGCGATGCGCGCGACGACCGGGCCCTGCGCCTCCGGCGGTTGCGGGCGTCGCGCCTCATGGTCCTCGTCGGACCGGCGCGCGACGACCGGCGCTCGGCCTTGGAGGTCGCCGCCGGCGTCCTGCAGGGCGGCGGGCGCCTGCTCCAGCTCCGCCTGAAGGGGCGCCCGCGCGCCGAGGTCGCCGCGGCCGCCCGGGCGATCGGCGCGCTCGCGGGGCCCCTCGGAGCCCTCGTCTTCGTGAACGACGACGCGGCCGCGGCCGCCGAGGCCGGCGCCGACGGCGTCCACGTCGGCCGGGACGACCTGACGCCGGCGGCGGCGCGGGCGGTCGTCGGGCCCGGCCGGCTCGTCGGTCGCTCGACCCACTCGGTCGCCGAGGTGGAGCGCGCCCTCGCGGCCGGCGCCGACTACGTCGGCGTCGGGACCGTGTTCCCGAGCCCGACGAAGGCGGACCTCGCGGCCGGCGGCCCGGCCGTGCTGGCGGCCGTCCGCCCGCTCCTCGAGGCGGCCGGCGTCCCGGGCTACGCGATCGGCGGGATCGCGCGCGCGCGCGTGGGCCTGGTGCTGGCGACGGGGATCCACGGCGTGGCCGTGGCCTCGGCGATCGTCGAGGCGGAGGACGTGGCGGCCGAGACGGCGGCGTTCCTGCGGGAGATCGCCTCGATCGTCGGCTGAGCGGAGCGCGCGGAAGCCGAAGCCAAATCCTTGCCGCGCGCTCCGCGGCGGGGGGTTCGGGGGGCGGAGCCCCCCGAAGACGAAGACCGGCGAAAAAGGGTGGGAATCTGAAAGATTCACACCCTTTGAGCGGAGCGCGCGGAAGCCGAAGCCAAATCCTTGCCGCGCGCTCCGCGGCGGGGGGGTTCGGGGGGCGGAGCCCCCCGAAGACGAAGACCGGCGAAAAAGGGTGGGAATCTGAAAGATTCACACCCTTTGAGGCCGCGTCACTCCGTCTTCGTCCGGGCGCGACGCGCCGCCAGCGCGTCCTGGGCCTTGCGGTAGAGGTCGCCGAACCGCTTGCCGTACTCCTCCCGGACCGGAAGCGAGAGGCGCTGAAAGGCCGCCTTCTCTTCCGTCGAGAGGGCGATCACCTCGATCCCCTCTTCTCCGAAACCGGCGAGCAGCTCGGCGTTCATGGCCCGCACACCCTTGCGGCTCCGCGTCCGCTCGGTCGCCGGATCGCCGAGCATGACCTTCTTCAGGTCGTCCGGCAGCGAGTCGAAGAAGCGCTTGTTGTAGACCACGATCCCGGGCTGATAGATGTGGTCCGTCAGGGAGAAGTACTTGATCCGGGTGTGCCAGCCGGCCGCGGTCGCGTAGAGCGGGGTCTGGTCGAAGCCGTCGATCACCCCGGTCTCGATCGCGGCCAGCGTCTCGGCGAGCGGGATCTCGACGGCGGTCGCGCCGAGCGCCTTCCAGAAGTCCACGTGGAGCGGCATCTCCTGGGCCCGGACCTTGAGCCCGGCCAGGTCCTCGGGCTTCCGCACCGGTCCGGCGCGGGCCGACGTGCCGATCGAGCGCCAGCCGTTCTCGCCCCAGATCGCGAGGACGAAGCCCTCGCGCTCGGCCGCCTTCGCGAGGGCCGGCCCCAGCACCTCGTCGATCACGAAGTCGGCCTCGGCCTCGTCCCGGAAGAGGTAAGGGAGCTCGAGGACCTGGAGCTCGGGGACGAGCGAGGCGACCGCGCCGCCCGAGAACGCACCCGCCTGGAGCTTCCCGCGGCGGAGGTCGCGGACCATGTCCTGCTCGCCCGGGTACGGCCCCCCGCCGAGCAGCATGGAGATCTTGATGCGGCCGCCGCTCTCGCGCTCGATCCGGTGCTTGATGTCGAGGAGCTGGTCCGCCCAGGGCGTCTTCTCGGGCGCGATCGTGGCGAAGCGGACGCGGATCGGATCCGGGGGCGGGCGCGGGCCGGCGGCGACGGGCTCGGGCGCGAGCGCGGCGGCCGCGAGGAGCGCGAGGCCGGCGGCGAGCGTCACCCCCGCGAGGGCGGCGCGTTCGGTCACGGCGCCTCCTCCGTCTCGAAGTGCTCGTCCGTCTCGTCGAGGAGGCGTCGCGCCCGCCTCTGCTCGAGGCGCTGCTCGGGCTCGACGTCGGGAAGGCCCTCCGGCGGGAGCGCAAGGACGAGCTCGAGCTGCTGCCGGTAGAGGCTCCGGTCCTGCGCCGTCCGGGCGTAGAACTCGGCGTAGAGGGTGCGCGTCGCGAAGTAGCGCCCCTCGACGGCGATCGCCTTCTGGAAGTGGTCCTTCGAGCGGTCGAGGTCCCGGCCCGCGAACGCCGGCAGCTTCGCGTAGTACGCCCCGAAGTATCGGTGCGCGGCCCCGTAGAACCACCGGTCGTCGAGGGCGAGCACGCGCTCGAGCATGCGCCGCACCTCGTCCTTCTTGAGGAGGATCTTGACCGTCCCCCGGGCGTTCGCCCACTTGCCGACGTTCACGGCCCGCCAGTAGATCGCCTCGATCCCGCCGCGGTCGACCTGCTGGACGGCCTCCTCGACGCGCGCCGTGCGGCCGAAGGCCTCGTGGAACTCGGGGATGGTGTCGAGGGCCCGCTCCGCGGCCGCGGCCCCCAGGTCGTAGATCTCGGCCTTCGCCTCGTCGCCCTCGGTCAGCTCGCCGAGCAGGTAGTACGCGCGCGAGAGGCGGACGAGGAGCGCGTAGTCGGCCGTCTTCGGCTCGGCGGCGCGGCGCCAGATCTCGACCGCCTCGGCCAGCTTCTCCCGCTCGTCGCGCCGCTTCCAGAGGGCCTCGGCCCGGCGCTCGGCCTCCGAGGCGGTGGCCGGCGCCGCCGGGTTCGGGCCGCCGCCGGCGGTCGCCGCGGGGGAGGGCGCGGTCGGGCCGGGGGAGGCGCCGTCCGGGCCGCTCCGCTCCCAGCCGTACGTGCGGTCCGCGCACCCGGCGGCGGCGAGCGCCGCCAGCACCCAGAGCCACCGCGATCCGAGCATGGCGCCTCCCCTATAAAAGACGCCGGCCGCGCCGTCAACTTCACGACGCGGCCGGCGAGCGAGAGAGGGACCCGGCGGGCGGCGGCTCTAGTCCGCGCGCCCGCTCCCCGGCGGGTCGAACACGCGATCCCCGTCCCGGTCGATGAAGACCGGGTTCGCGAACGCGACGCTGAACGCCCCCGGCGCGACGTCGTTGAAACGGCCGCCCGGCAGCGCGTTGCTGAGGATGGTGGCCAGCGTCTGGCCGGTCTCGACGACGATGAAGCTGTCGGCCGTGCCCATGGTCGGCGTGACGCTCACGTTGTTGAACTCGACCGTGACCGTCGTCTGGCCGCCCCGGTTCACGGGCGTCTGGATGATCGTGTCGCCGTTCAGGACCAGGCGGGCCTCGGTCACCGGCACCCACAAGGGGGCGGTGACCGTGAGGACGACGTCGACCGCGTCCTGGAAGCCGACGAGCGACGGGAAGTCGCCGATCGTGAACGTCTGCGAGGTGTCGCGCGCGCCGGCCAGCGTCCGCCGGAACACGGCCACATCGATGAACGGGCCCGTCGTCGAGAACGCCTTGCCGAGCGTGGTCCGGCCACCCTGGCCGCGGAAGGCGCCGCCGGTGACGGTCACGACGCCCGTCCCCGGGTTGGTGGCCATCGTCTGCGGGTTCTCGAACGGCGGGCGGAGGGCGGTGGTCACGATCGTCGGATCCTGGCGCACCGCGTCGACCGTCGGGTTCGCGACGAGCAGGTACGTCCGCGGATGGCCGACCGTATCGGATCCGGCCGCGGGCGCGTTCCGGAGGACGTGGGTGTCCGTGTTGCCCGTGCCCACCCGGACGACCCCCAGGCTTATGAGGTTGAACCAGTCACCGCGAGTCTGCAGGTAGTCGATGCCGTCCTGGGTGCCGTTCATGACCTCGATCGTGTCGAAGCCGAGCGAGCCCGCCGGGGCCTGCGTCTGGTTCGGGCCGCCGAGGGCGACGCCGGCGGCCGTCAGGGGCCCGCCGATCGTGGTGAAGATGCCGCCGTTGAAGAGCACGTTGATGAACCGGGCGCCGATCGAGCCCGCGCCGCCGTTGTGCGAGGTCGGGATGCCGCTCGGCCCGCTCGTCGCGCTCGGCCGGAGCCCCGCCGGAAGGCCGCCCGGCACGCTCCCGTCGGGGTTGAACGCGCAGAAGAAGCTCGACGTCGGCAGGAGCCCGCCGATCTCGCCGAAGGTCGGGGACGCCGGGCCGGGCGACAGCGCCTCGAAGAACCCGCCGGACCCGATGAGCTGCGGCGTTCCGGGCGCCGGCACGTCGCTGCGCGGGTGGTTGAGCTGCAGGATCTCGTTGGCGAGCGTCGTGTCCTGGAGCCGGAGCTGGCCGAAGAGCACCCAGGCCGGACGGAACTCGTCCTCGGGCGCCCCGTTCTTGCGCTCGAGCGACCGGAGCTGGAGCGGGAAGGCGTTGTAGTGACCGATACCCTGGGTGAACGGATCGGCGCCGATCTGCGCCGTCGCCTCGGTCCCGACGAGGCTCACGAGCCGGCTCTGGAGCCCGAGGCCGGCGATCGTCGGCTCGAAGTCGAAGAGGCTGTCGTGCTCCGTCGAGGTCAGGATGTCGACGCCCGTCGCCACGAACGAGATCGCGCGGTCGGGCGGCGGCACGCCGGAGTCGGAGCTGTTCGAGGCGTGCACGTGGAAGTCGGCGGAGATCGCCCGCCGCGGGTTGTTGTTGGCGACCTGACGGAGCGTGAAGACGAGCGACGAGACGTCGCCGCTCGCGACGGTGATCTGCTGGACGCCCGTCGCGCCGGTGCCCTCGATCTCGTACTCCGTGCCGTGCGAGGCCACGATCTCGTAGGAGGCCGACGTCAGCGGCGGCGGGATGGGGAGGTTGACGGTCCCGTCGCCGCTCGCCGAGTAAAGGACGTTGCCCGACCCCTGGGCGCGCTCGAAGGTGAGGCCCGGGTCGATCGTCACGATCTGCCCGTTGGTGGGGTTCAGCGAGAACGCCGCGAGGCCGGTCGGCAGCCCGAGGTCGGGGTTCGGCGTGCTGTTGATCCCCTTGACCGTGAGCTTCGCCGGCAGCGGGAGCCCGTTCTCGTCCTGGACGATGAAGCTGAGCGAGGCACCCGCCCCCTCGTTCACGAAGATCGGGCGCGCGTGATAGAGGCCCTCGTCGAACACTTCGGACCCGCGCGTGACCGGCACGATCGACGCGAAGTCCGTCGGGTTCGGCGGGATCGCGGCGCGTCCGGGCAGGAGGACGCGGATGCCGTAGACCGTCGTCCCCGTCCGGAAGCTCGAGTTGTCGACGAGGACGGCCCCGGTCGCCGGGTTGATGACGTCCGGGATCGAGAAGCCGGCCGGCACCAGCGCGAGCCAGTCGCCCGTCTCCGGGTTGGTCCGCACCGTGGTCCGCAGGATCGGCGCCGTCGAGGCCTGGAGCGTGCTCGTCAGCGGGTTCAGGAAGATCGCCGGCGAGATCTCGAAGATCTGGATGACCGCGGCCCCGGCCCCACCGCCCTCGATCTGGCCGCCGAGCTCCGCGAGGGTGACGAGGCCGTTGGGCAGCGGGAGGGCCGGGTTCGTGCCCGGGATGAACCGCAGAGGCGAGCGCTGCAGCTCGCGGATGGCGTGACGGGTGCTCGCGTCGCCGTCGCTCCGCTCGCCGACGGCGATGTGCCGGACCCAGTTGAGCGGCCCGGGGACCGTGCCCAGCGGGGTGATGGGTGCGGCCACGCGCGACACCGGGTCGCTCCGCGGGACCTGAGCGCCCGCGACGGCCACGTTTCCGATCCGCTGGATCACGACCTGCCCGACGATGGTGTCCCAGAGCGTGTACGAGACGCCCGGCTCGTCGCGGCCGACGAGCGTGAGATAGGGCGCGATCCCCGTCGGGAACGGGAGCAGGGAGGCCCCCGGCGTGACGAACGTCGGCGCCGGCACGAGCACGTCGACGTTCTTCGAGCTTCCCTCGCCGCCCGTCTGGAAGAGCTGGACGATCCCGGTCACGAAGACCGGCGCCGCCACTCCGCCGGCCGCCGTCGTCGGGCTCACGACCGTCGTCGAGAGCGACACGAAGCGCGACGGGCTGCGATGGAGCGTGTACACGGTCGTGACGATCAGGGGCAGGCCGAGCGAGTTGCAGACGATCGGGGCCGAGGCCACGAGGTTGTCGAAGAGGCGCGGCGGCACCTCGGCCGACACGTTCGAGGCGAAGACCTGGCCGACGGTGAGCCTCTGGCCGCCGACGAACGTCGGTCCGGCCGTCGGGCCCGTGAGGCAGTTCGCCGCGACGTTGGTGTCCAGGATCACGCCCCGGACGACGAGCCGCCGTGCGGCCGGGGAGGTGAGGTCCGTCGGCAGCCCGCCGGCGTTGGCCCCGATGGCCCCGAAGGCGCCGACGATGTCGGGCGACGTGTCCGGGATGATCTCGAAGTTCGCGATGAGGTTGTTGAACGGGTTGCTGCGCACATCATCGGCCGGGTTGGCCGGGTTGCCGAGGTCGAGGATGCCCTGGGCCGCGGTGCCCGCGACGCCGATCTGGTCGTTCGGCATTCCGGGCAGCTCGAGGTCGACGATGTTGCCGCCCGACGGGCCGATGACGGTCCCGATCGGCGTGCCCGCCGGCCCGCCGGGGACGGTGGCCGGGGCGAACTGCGCGGTCGTCTGGTCGCGGCCGATGCCGTCGATGACGAGCAGGACCTGGTCGCTCGCGAGCACGACGTCGTTCGGGAACTGCTGGCCCGTGATCGGGCTCGTCCCGCCCATGCCGCCCGTGTTGTCCGGGCCGTTGCCGCCGCCCGGGCCGACGATCTCGGTCGAGACGCTCGGCCGGTTCGCCTGCGACGAGCCGCTCCGGCAGGCCGGCAGCGCGACCGCGAGGACCGCGAGACCGAGGGCGCCCGCCCCGCGCCGCCACGCGTGCCTGCGAAGGGTGCTTGCGTTCATGGTTCCCCCCTTGTCCGTCCTTTTCGCGTCCGCGCGGCTCAGAACTTGAGCCCGAGCGTGATGGCGATCAGATGCGCCTGAGCGCTGTACGTGCCGTTGGCCGTGCCGCCGTTCTCGGCACCGTTCGTGTTCTCCTTCTCCGGGCTGTCGAGGTACACGAACAGGTAGGCGACGTCGGCGGAGAACATGTCCATGAGCTTCACCCCGAGGCCGACCGAGCCGCCGTAGCGGTCGTGGTCGGGGACCGTGGGGCTGAAGGTGTCGCGGTTGACGGGCGTCTGGTCGTAGAAGGTCCCGATGCGGACGGCGAGCTCGTTCAGCGTCGCCTTCTCCTGGTCCTTGATGATCTTGTACTCGATCCCGCCGGCTACGGCGATCGTGTCGTGCCAGTCGAAGAAGATCTTGGTGTCGGGCCTGTGGCGCACGCGGAGGGACACCTCGTCGAGCACCGACCACTTCTGGAAGCGGAAGTCGACCTCGACCGAGAGACCGTCGATCGGCTCGACCGCGACGCCCGCCGCCGCCGTGGACGGCAGGGGGATGTCGGCGCGGGCGCCGGTCGCCCGCGGGAGCATTGCGGCCGCGGGCGTGTTGATGAACTCCGCGCGCCCGCGGATCTTGACCTCGCCGCCGAGCTCGTTCGCGTGGTCCGAGCGGAACCCGCCGCCCAGGCGGACCTTCCGGTCGAAGAGCGTGATCATGGCCGACACGTTCCACCCGAGCGACAGGGTCTCGGTGTCGCCGTAGAGGTTCACGAAGCCATCCGGCTCGCCGAGGAACCGGAAGTCGACCGCGCGCTTGAGGAGCACCGAGCCGTACAGGACCTCGAGTCCGGCGCCGATGGCGAAGACGTTCTCGTCCCCGATCGGGATGTGGAACACGAGGTTCGGGTTGAGGACGATCGTCTGGATCTCGGCCTCGATCGAGATGTAGCGCCCGGCCCAGAAGCGCGGGTACTTCGTCGCGAGCCCGAACGGCGTGAAGCTGCCCATGCCGAAGTGGAAGTAGTCGCCGAGCTGGACCGTCCCGAACAGGGCCGGGATCACGGCCGGATCCATGCGGCCCTCGGCGTCCTCGCCCTCGCCGGGATCGGCGTCGTAGTCGAGGATGGGCGCGATCACGACGACGTTGGCGGACCCCTGCATCCCGTCGAGCACGTGCATGCCCGAGGGGTTGTAGAAGATCGCCGACGGGTTGTCGGCCGTGGCGACGAAGGCGTTGCTCAGGCCGAGCGCTTTCGCGTCGTGGTCCTGGAGCGAGAAGCCCCCGGCGTAGGCCGCCGTGGGCGCTACGGCCAGGGCCGCAGCGAGCGCCAGCCCGCCGAGCGTGGCCCTACGGAACTTGGTCATCGCGCGGTTCCCCCCTTTTTCTCCCCTGCGCGCCGAGCCGCCGTTGCCTCGTCACAACCGCTTTGTTCGGAATCAGTTGCGAGTCCAGCAGACCACGGTCGGAATCTAGGCGCCGGATTTTAACGGGTTTCGCAAAAAAGTCAAACGTCGTCCGGTCCGCCGGATTCTACCGCGCCGGTCCGACATCTTTTTCTCGGCGATGATCCGTCTCTTTTCAGGGTCCGGGGCGCTCCGCCCCCACGTCCGCACAGGAGCCCGGCGCCAGCCGGGGGATGGCCGGAGGGCGGCCCGGTCGGTGAGAGCTTGTGAATGTACCTGGTCCGGGTGAGGGACCCGGCGCCCCTTCGCGCCGGGAGAGGGGCGAAGCCCCTCTCCGCGGGCGGGGTGAGGCCGCCAGGCTCTGCCTGGCGGCCGAGGGGGGGCGCGAAGCCCCCCCGCACATAGGCCAAGAGGCTGTGAGTCGATAGACTCACAGCCTCTGTGCCGGGGCGCGCGCTCCTGTCCCGACACGGACTCCCTCCGCGGAGGTCCTTCGCGAGCCCGGGGGGCCCGGCGCTACTGGGGCGTGGGCCGGCGCGGGGCGCGCGCCGGCGGCTTGTCGACGGGCACCGGCTCGCGCCGCGGCTTCTCGGCCGGCGCGCCCTCGCGGCGGGGTCTGTCCCCCGGCGCCGGCGCCCCTTCCCGCCGCGGCTTCGCGGGACGCGCCGGCTCCCCGAGACCGGGGATCCGGACGCCGCGCTCGTCGAGGAGCGCGCGCACCCGCGCCGTGCGCTCGGCCGGCGGGAGCCGCTTCAGGGCCTCGCGCTCCTCGGGCGGGAGCGAGCGGACGAAGCGACGGACGCGCTCCTCGGCGTTCTTCTGCTCGATGCGCTGGAGCCGCTTCAAGCGCTGGACCGGCGGGAGCGCCTCGAGCTCCGCCCGGAGCGGCTCCGGCAGCCGCTCGAGCCGCTCGTGCTTGCGCAGGAGCTCCCGCTCGGCGACGAGCTCCATCACGCGCTGCTTGCGCCTGCCCGGGGGGAGCGCCTCGATCTCGGCCCGGCGGTCGGCCGGCAGCGACTCGAACAGCCGCCGCGCCTCGTCCTTCACGTGCTTGGCCCGGGTCTCGAGGCGCCGCCGCTCTTCGGGCGGCAGCTTCTGCAGCCGCTCGTGGCGGGCGGCGAGCTCCTGTTGCGCCTCGGGGCTCAGCTCCCGCCAGCGACGGTAGCTCTCGAGGATCCGGGCCCGCTCCTCGGGCGGCAAGCTCCGGAGCCGCTCGAGCTTCTCCTCGACCGACTCGTCCCGGCCGGCGGTCCCGCCCGGAGCGGCGCCGCCGCCGGCCAGGACCGGACGCGGCGCCAGCGCCGGCGCCGCGAGGACGGCGAGGAGCGCGATCCCGGCGAGCGGACGGCGACCAGAAGTGAGGATGCTCGCCACGGCTACCCCTTCTCCTCGAGGAGGATGTCATCCAGCCAGGCGTCGTCGCCGGCCTCGAACGACTCCACGAGGTCGAGCGCCTCGAGCAGCTCGAGCTCCTCGATGACGTCGAGCGCCTCGGCGAGCTCCCGCTCCTCCGCCGGAGTCAGGGCCATCGCCAGCTCGGCGCCGCCCGTCGAGTGGTCCGGTCGCTTGTGGACGTGGGGCGGCGCGTCGCGGCGGCCCGGCTCTTCCTGGGTCCGGGTCACCTGCGGCCGGCCGTCATCGCCGCCGAAGAAGCCGAGGCGATAAGCCACCCCCGCGAGCCCGACGACGAGCGCGACGATGAGCGCCGCAGCCGCCGCCCGGCGCGGCGCCGGACGCGCGCCCCCGGGGCCGGGGTGCGCCGCCGGTCCCCGCTCCGCGCGCGGGGCGCCGCCTGTGCGCGGGTCGGGACGGCGGGCGAGAGGTGCCGGCTCCGCGCGCGGCCGCGGCGAGGCGGGCTCCGCCCCGGCGTCGACCGCCGCGAGGCGCGCCGCCAGCCTCTCGTCGAAGCCCGCGCGCGGCGGCGGCGCCGCCGGCAGCGTCGCGAGCAGCTCCCCGACGGAGCGGAGCCGCGAGAGCTCCCGCCGGCACGCCGCGCAACCCGCGACGTGCGCCGACACGGCAGCCGCGGCCGATGCGGCGAGCTCGCCATCGAGGAGGGCGACGAGGTCTTCCCGCGCCCCGTCGCAGCGCTGAGGATCCGATCCATCCATCGTCGACATGGTCTACCCCACCTTTGAACGCGCCCACCCCGGTGAAAGTTGCGGGCCCTTTTTCGTTTTTCGCTACGGCTCGTCCGGCGACTCGGTGACGTAGCGCTTCAGCCGCTCCTTCAGGTTCTGGCGCGCGCGGAACAGCAGGGACTTCACGGCCTCGAGCGTCAGCCCGAGGGCCGCCCCCACCTCGTCGTAGCTCTGCTCGTGGAAGCGGTTCAGCAGGAGCGCGACGCGCTGGTTCTCGGGCAGCTCCGAGAGCGCCGCCTCCACGGCCGACCGCAGCTCCGCCCGCTCGAGCCCCTGGATCGGCGCCTCCGTCCGGCCATCGACGATCGCCGCCGCCGGCCCCTCGTCGCCCTCGCCGCCCGCTCCCCGGTCGAGCGAGAACGTCCGGGACCGCCGTCGCGTCCGGGCCTCGCTCACGACGAGGTTGGTGGCGATCCGCAGGAGCCACGACCGAAAGCGCGCCGTCGGCCGGTAGTCGGTCCGGGCCCGGTAGACGCGCACGAACGTCTCCTGCGCGAGGTCCTCCGATCGCTCGGCGTCGAGCCCGAAGCGGTAGCCGAGCGACATGACGTCCGCCCGGAAGAGCGCGACCAGCCGGTCGAAGGCCGCGCGGTCTCCCTTCTGGAAGGCGACCATGAGGGTCGCGCCCTCGTCGGCCGCCGGCGGCCGCCCCTCCCCCCGATCCTCTCCGGCCGGGGGAGGCGTGTCCGCGGCCCGCGGCGGGACCGGCGCCGTCACGGCCTCGCCCTTCCGGCCGCCCGCGGGTCGAGCCGGTCGCGGAGCCCGTCCGCGAGCGTGTTGAGCGCGAGGATCGTCGTGGCGAGGAGGACGCCGGGGAAGGCGATGAGCCACCAGTCCGCGCGGAGCGGCGTCAGGCTCTCGATCCCCTCGGCGAGCAGCGTCCCGAGGCTCGCCTGCGGCGGCTCGACGCCGAGCCCGAGGAACGAGAGGAAGGCCTCCTGGCGCATGGCCATCGGGACCGTCAGCGCCGCGTAGACGATGACCGGCCCGAGCACGTTCGGGACGATGTGGCGCGCGAGGATGCGGAGCGGGCCCGCGCCGAGCGCGCGCGCCGCCTCGACGAACTCGCGGGACCGCAGCGCCTTCACCTCGGCGCGCACGATCCGCGCCGTCGTCAGCCAGGAGACGGCGCCGATCGCGAGGAAGAGGTTCAGCATCCCCCGCCCCACCGCGACGACGAGGACGATGACGAAGACGACGTACGGCAGCCCCTGGAGGACGTCGACGACGCCCATCAGCAGCCGCTCGGCGCGCCCGCCCGCGTAGCCCGCGACCGCGCCGACCGCCACGCCGACCGCGACGCTCACCGCCGTGGCCGCGAGCCCGACGGCGAGCGAGACCCGCGCCCCGGCGAGCGTCCGGGCGAGGAGGTCGCGCCCGGTCGCATCGGTCCCGAGGAGGCGGTCCCGCGACGGCCCCTCGAGCTTCCGCTCGAGGTCCTGCTCGTCCGGGTCGCGCGAGAGGAACGGTCCGAGCGCGGCGACCAGCACGACGAGGAGGAGGGTCGCGGCGGCGGACCTCATCGGCCGTCCTCCTCGCGCTCCGGCCGGCCCGCGCCGGCGGCGCGAAGCCGCGGGTCCAGCGCCGCCGCCGCGACGTCGGCGATGGCGTTGCAGGCGAGCAGGACCGCGCTGTACACGAGCACGGCCCCGAGGATCACGCCGTAGTCGCGGTTGAGGGCGCCGTTGACGAAGTGCGCCCCCATCCCCGGGATGTTGAAGATCGACTCGATGACGAGCGACCCCGTCGCCAGGCCGGCCGCCGCCGGGCCCAGGTAGGCGACCACCGGCACCAGCGCGGGCCGGAGCGCGTGCCGCACCACGACCGCCGTCTCGGTCAGACCCCGCGCCCGCGCCGCCCGCACGAAGTCGAGGTACAGGGTCTCGAGGAGCGACGCCCGGACGAGCCGCGCGATCGTGGCCGCGTACGGAAGCGCGAGCGCGATCACGGGCAGCAAGAGGTGCCGCGGCGTGCCGATCCCGGCGACCGGCAGCCACCCGAGCCCGAGGCCCAGGACGGCGAGCAGGCCGGTCGCGAGCAGGAAGTTCGGGACCGCGACGAGGACCGACGTCCCGGCCCGGACGCCGCGGTCGAACCGCCCTCCCGCCCGCAGCGCGGCGAAGATCCCGAGCGGCAGGCCGAGGAGGAGGGCGACCTCGAGGGCCACGAGGCCGAGCGCCGCCGAGACCGGCGCCCCGGCGGCGAGCACCTCGTTGACCGACCGCCCGCGGTAGCGGAGGCTCGGGCCCAGGTCGAGGCGCACGACGCGCCGGAGGTACCCCGCGTACTGCGTCCCCCCGAACGCCGCCGCGATGCGGCCCTCGGCGAGGGCCCGCCGGTCGACGAAGGCCGGCCGGTCGAGGCCGTAGGACGCCTCGACCTCGCGGCGCACCGCCTCGGGGAGGGCGCGCTCCGTGTCGAACGGGCCGCCCGGCGCGACCTTGAGGAGCGCGAACGAGGCGGTCGCGATCAGCAGCACCGTCACCAGGGCGGCGCGCAGGCGCGCGAGGAGGAGGCGGATCACGGCGACCGCGCGCCCCCGGCCGGCCCGGGCGCGAGCTCGAGCGCCGTCCAGTCGATCCGGTTGAGCGGGTTCGAGACGAACCCGCGGACCCGCGGCGAGACGAGCACCCCGCGCGCGTAGTGGTAGATCGGCGCGATCGGCGCGGCTTCGAGGAGCAGGGCCTCCGCCTCGGCGAGGCGACCCAGCCGGTCGTCGCCCTTCGCCCGGCGCGCCCGCTCGAGGAGCGCATCGTACTCGGGATCCGCGTAGCCCGTCCGGTTGTTGCCGGACCCGGACTCGAAGACCTCGAGGAAGTTCGCCGCATCCGGGTAGTCGGCGACCCACGAGCTCCACGCGATCTGGTACTCGCGAGCCCGCACGGTCGCGAACGCCACCTTTCGCTCCATCGGGCGGAGCCGCACCCGGACCCCGAGGTGCCGGAGCCACTGGTCCTGCAGGACCTCGCCGATCCGGCCGTTGGCGGCGCCCTCGTAGAGGTACTCGACCTCGGGCAGCCCCCGGGCGCCGCCGTAGCGCGAGGCCTCGAGCTCGCGGCGCGCCTCCGCCGGGTCGAACCAGCCGGCCGGGCCGCCCCCCGGCTCGTAGCCGCCCATCCCCGGCGGGCAAAGGCTGCGCGCCACGGGCTCGCCCGATCGGGTGACGTGGCGGACGATCGCCTCGCGGTCGATCGCCAGGGCGAACGCTCGCCGCGCATGCGGGTCGTCGAAGGGCGGGCGGCCGACGTTCATCCTCAGGAAGTACGTCGCGAGCAGCGGGCCCGTGTGGAGGTCCGCCCGCCCCGCGAGGTCCGGGAGGAGCGCGGCCGGCACCGAGTGCACGATGTCGGCCGCTCCGGTCGCGTAGAGGTTGAAGCCGACCGACGGCCCATCGACCGTGAGCGCCACCACGGCCTCGATGCCGACCGGCGCCCGGAAGTGCGGGTTCCGCTCGAGCCCGATCCGCCGGTTGATCTCCCAGGCCGCGAGCCGGAACGGTCCGTTCGAGACGAGGCTCCCGGGCCGCGTCCAGCGCTCGCCGTGCGCCTCGACCGCCCCCCGCGCCACCGGATAGAAGCACGGCAGGGTGAGGCGGGCGAGGAGGTCGCCGCGCGCCCTCGGGCCGGCGATCCTGAGCGTCCGCGGATCGAGCGCCCGCCACTCGAGGCCCGAGACCGCCTCGGCCCACGGCGAGCCGGTCCGCGGCTCGCGCACCCGGTCGAAGGCGTAGGCGAAGTCGGCGGCGGCGAGCGGCGAGCCGTCGCCGAACCGCAGGCCCTCGCGGAGGCGGAACGTCACCCCGTCCGGGTCGGCGTCCCAGGCCTCGGCGGCCGCGGGCCGCGGCTCGAGCGTCCGCGGGTCCAGGGCCACGAGGCCCTCGAAGAGCGCGGTCAGCAGCCGGACCTCGGGCAGGCCCGTCGCGAGCGCCGGATCGAGGGTCTCCGGCTCCGGCCCGCTCACGTAGACGAGCGCGCGCCCGCGCCCGGCCGGCGCATCGCAGACGCGGGCGGCGAGCCACGGGGGCGCGGCCAGGGCCGCCAGCGCGAGGAGGGCCGAGAGGGCGCGGCGCGCGAGCATGCCGGCGATCCTATCAGAGGGGTCCGACGCGTTCGAGACGGCGAGAAGCCGAATTAAATCCTAACCTACGGCCGCCGCCGGCATTGGAAAAATCTCGAGAATCGTGATACGGGGACGGCGGGGGGAGGACACATGCGCGTCTTCATGACCGGCGCGACCGGCCTCATCGGCCGGCGCCTCTCCTCGGCGCTGCTCGCGCGCGGCGACGAGGTCCGGGTCCTGTCGCGCGGCGGCCGGGCGAAGGCGGCGGCCCAGCTCGGCCCCAGGGTCGAGGCCGTCGAGGGGGACCCGGCCGTCGCCGGGGCCTGGGGAAAGGCCGTCGACGGCTGCGACGCCGTCGTCAACCTCGCCGGCGAGAACCTCTTCGCCCGACGCTGGAGCGACGAGCAGAAGGAGCGGATCCGCTCGAGCCGCGTGCTCGCGACCCGCAACGTCGTCGCCGCCATGCAGGCGGCGACCGCGCGCCCGAGCGTCCTCGCGAACGCGTCCGCGATCGGCTACTACGGCTTCCACGAGGACGAGGAGATCGTCGAGGGCGCGCCGGCCGGGACGGACTACCTGGCGCGCGTCTGCGCCGACTGGGAGGAGGCGGCCGAGACCGCGGCCAGGCCCCCGCCCGACGGCCCCGGGGCCCGGGTCGTGCGCCTCCGCTTCGGCGTCGTCCTCGCGCCCGACGGCGGCGCGCTCGCCCAGATGCTCTTTCCCTTCAAGCTCTTCGTGGGCGGTCCGGTCGGCCGCGGCCGCCAGTGGTTCTCCTGGGTCCACGTCGACGACGTCGTCGGCCTCGTCCTCCTCGCGCTCGACCGCGCCGAGGCGACCGGCCCGGTCAACGTCGTCGCCCCCGAGCCCCTCCGCATGAAGGACTTCTGCAAGGTCCTGGGCGGCGTCATGCACCGCCCGAGCTGGCTGCCCGTCCCCGGGATCGCGCTCCGGATCGCGCTCGGCGAGGTCGCCGACGTCCTCCGCCGCGGGCAGAAGGTCCTCCCGAAGAAGGCGCAGGCGCTCGGCTACACGTTCAAGTACCCGACCGCCCGGGCCGCGCTCGAGGCCGCCCTCGGGCGGGCGCCGGCGGCGGCGACGACGGCCGGCTGAGATGCCGCGTCCCGGTTGAACCGGCAGGCCCGAAGAGACTACAGCGACTGCTTCGCGGAGTAACGGCGCGCCGCGCCCCCCGCTGGAAGACGGGCCTGCGGCTATGCTATCCTGTGCACTCCCGGGCGGACCGACGCCCGGAACTCGCGGCGGTCGAGGAGCCAGACGCACGTGGGAAGCCTGCGCGACGAGCTGTTCAAGGCCAAGCTCGTATCGGACAAGGACGTCAGCAAGGCGCGTCGCGACGAGCATCAGGAGAAGAAGGAGCTCGGGCGCAAGACCGTCGAGGAGCAGAAGCGCAAGGAGCAGGAGGCGCGCGAGGCCGAGGCCCGCGCCCGGCGCGAGGAGGACAAGCGCCGCGAGCAGTCGCGCCGCGCCGAGGAGTCGAAGAAGGAGTCGCGCTTCAAGGTCCGCGACCTCGCGCGCGGCGCCGCCCTCCCGTCCGCCCGGACCGGCGGGACGCGCAGGTTCTACTTCGTCGCCCGCTCGAACCTCGTCCCCTACCTCGAGGTCTCCCAGGAGACGGGGCTCGACCTCGAGCACGGCCGCCTGGCGATCGTCGAGGTCGAGGGCAAGCGCCGCGACCGGGTGGACTTCGTCATCGTCCCGCGCGACGCCGCCGAGCGCATCCAGGCGCTCGATGCCGAGGCGGTCCGCTTCCTCAACCGGTAGGCGCGGCCGAGCCCGCCGCCCCCCACGCCCATGCCCGAGTCCGGAAAGCTCGCGCGGGTCCCCTGGGAGCTGCTGATCGGGCAGCTCCTCACCGCCGCGATCACCGTCGCCGCCGTCTACCTCGCCGCCCGCGTCGGCTTCGACCAGACGATCCGCTACACGCGCTACCAGGAGGCGACCGACACCGTCCTCATCCTCCAGGTGGTCGGCGCCGAGCTCGACGACAACCTGCACAGTCTCGAGGACTTCGGCCGCTACGTCGACGCCATGCCGGAGGAGGGCCGCCTCCTCCTCGATCGGGTCTACTCGATCCGGACCCAGGCGTTCGACGGGGCGAACGAGAACGACATGTACTTCCGTCAGGGACCCGACGTGATCGTCGGCCTGCGCCGGTTCTACGAGCACGCCGAGGAGCTTCGCGCCTACCTCGCCGGCAAGGTGCACTCGCAGGTCGGGCCGGGCGACGTCAAGCTCGGCTTCGAGCAGCCCGTCGTCCGCGCGGCCTGGGACGCCTTCCGGCCCCACCTGGACGAGGCGCGGAACCGGCTCGCCCCGCTGATCGCGAGGCGGATCGCCGACCTCGAGGCGACCCGCCGGGAGTGCTACGGCCCGGGGACGCCGCCCGTCCCGGGGCCGACGCCGACCCCGGCGCCCTCGCCCCGGTAGACGGACGGCCGCTCGCTACTCTCCGTGGTGCGTGTAGCGGATCAGCTTCTTGTGGTGCTGGGCGTGCTCGTACTCCTGGGGCTCCTCGCAGTGGAGCTGCGAGAGGCTGCCCTCGACCTCGGCGACCTGCGGGTCCTCGTGCTCCTCGAGCCACAGCTCGACGCCCTTCAGCACCGACGTCACGTGCTCGGGGCCGTTCTTGATGAGGGCCGAGGCCATCTGCACCGAGCACGCGCCCGCGAGCAGCAGCTTCAGCACGTCGGCGGCCTTGTGCGCGCCCGTGCTGGCGGCGAGGTCGCAGCCGACGCGTCCGTGCAGGATCGCGAGCCAGCGGAGCGTGTTGCCGAGCTCGTCGCTGCCCGAGAGGTGCGTGTCGACCCCGACGTGCAGCTCCTCGAGGTCGATGTCCGGGTCGAGCACGCGCTGGAAGAGGGTCAGCCCCTTCGCGCCGGCTTTCTGGAGGCGGCGCGCGAAGTGCACGGGCGCCGTGAAGTACGGCGCGATCTTGACGGCCACGGGGATGCTCACGGCGCCGCAGGCCGTCGCGACCGACTCCACGTAGCGGTCCTCGACCGCCTTGGCATCGAGCTCGGGATCGGTCGGCACGAAGTACCCGTTCAGCTCGATCGCGTCGGCGCCCGCCTCTTGCATCCGACGCGCGTAGTCGGCCCAGCCCGCCTTGCTCATGCCGCAGAGGCTCCCGATCACGGGGACCCCGAGCGCCTGCTTCGTCTTCGTGAGCCGGTCGAGGTAGTCCTTCGGGCCGGTGTGGAAGTCCTGGATGTCGGGGAGATACGACGTGGCCTCGTCGAACGCCTCGGTCCCCTGGTCGAGGACGTGGACGATCTCGGCCTCATCGTGCTCGAGCTCGATCTCGTAGAGAGACGGCAGGACGACCGCCGCCGCCCCGGCCTCCTCGAGCCGCTTGAGGGTGTCGAGCTTCTCCCCGAGCGGCGACGACCCGACGACGATCGGGGTCCTGAGCTTGAGGCCGAGCCAGCGCGTGGTGAGGTCGACCTTCATGGCTACTCCTCCCCCTCGGGCGCGGGCGGCGCTGCGGTCGAGGCGCCGGCGGCGGACGAGACCGCGGGGGCCGTCATCGGCGCCGGCACGATCTTCGCCATCTGCTCGTAGAGGTGCCAGCGCTCCTCGATGTCCCGCTGCGCCTGCGTCGCCAGCTGCTCGGCGATCTCGGGCTGCGAGCGCGACAGCATCATGAACCGGGCTTCCTTCTGCATGAAGTCCCTCGCCGTGATCTTCTTCCGCTGGTTGTCGAGGCTGAACGGGGGCTCGCCCTTCAGGGCCCGTCGCGGGTCGTAGCGGTAGAGCGGCCAGTAGCCGCTGGCCGCCGCGTCCCGCATGTGCTCCATCCCCTTGCTCATGTCGATGCCGTGGGCGACGCACGTGCTGTAGGCGAGGATGAGCGACGGCCCGGGCCAGCTCTCGGCCTCGAGGAACGCCTTGACCGTGTGGGCGTCGCTCGCCCCCATCGCGACCTGGGCCACGTAGACGTCGCCGTAGCTCATGGCGATCATCCCCAGGTCCTTCTTGCCCGTGCGCTTGCCGGCCTGGGCGAACTTCGCGACCGCCGCCCGCGGCGTCGACTTCGAGGCCTGGCCGCCGGTGTTCGAGTAGACCTCCGTGTCGACGACGAGGATGTTGACGTCGCGACCCGAGGCGAGCGCGTGGTCGAGCCCGCCGAAGCCGATGTCGTACGCCCAGCCGTCGCCGCCTATGATCCAGACGCTGTGCTTCACGAGGTCGTCGATCACGGGCAGCAGCTCGCGCGCATCCTCGGAGTCCACCTTCTCGACGAGCTTCTTCAGCTCCGCGACGCGCTGGCGCTGCTCGTGGATGCCGGCCTCGCTGGTCTGGTCGGCCGTCAGGATCGCCCGCACGAGGTTGTCGCCTACCCTCGGGGCGAGCTTCTCGACGAGCCGCCGGGCCTGGGCGGCCTGCTGGTCGAGCGCGAGCCGCATGCCGAGGCCGAACTCGGCGTTGTCCTCGAAGAGCGAGTTGGACCACGCCGGACCGCGGCCGTGCTTGTTCGCGCCCCACGGGGTCGTCGGCAGGTTGCCGCCGTAGATCGAGGTGCAGCCCGTGGCGTTGGCGACGACCATCCGGTCGCCGAAGAACTGCGTGAGCAGCTTCAGGTAGGGCGTCTCGCCGCAGCCCGGACACGCGCTCGAGAACTCGAAGAGCGGCTCGAGCTGCATGATGCCCTTGACGTTCATGAGGTCGGCCTTGCTCCGGTCGACCTCGGGGATGTCGACGAAGAAGTCGAAGTTCTTGCGCTCGACCTCGAGGTGGTCGAGCCGCGGCGTCATGTTGATCGCCTTGTGCTTGACCTCGGTCTTGCTGCGCGCCGGGCAGACCTCGACGCAGATCCCGCAGCCCGTGCAGTCGTCGGGCGCGACCTGGATGCGCATGAACTTCCCCTTGAAGTCGCCGCCGCTGCTGCCCCTCCAGGGCAGCGTCTCGAACGTGCCGGGCTTGGCCTCGAGGTCCTTCTCGTCGAAGACCTTCGTCCGGATCGCGGCGTGCGGGCAGACGATCGCGCACTTGGCGCACTGGATGCAGAGGTCCTTGTCCCAGATCGGGATGCTGTCGGCGATGCCGCGCTTCTCGAAGCGCGCCGTCCCCGTCGGGAAGAACCCGTCGACCGGCAGCGCGCTGACCGGGAGCTGGTCGCCCCGGCCCTCGATGATCGCCGCCGTCACCCGCTGGACGAAGTCGGGGGCCGTGGCCGGCACCGGCGGGATGCGGCGCAACGGGTTCGTCGCCTTCGCCGGCACCTTCACCTCGTGGAGGTTCTCGAGCGACCGGCTCACCGCGTCGAGGTTCCGGTTGACGACCTTCTCGCCGAGCCTCCCGTAGCTCTTGTGGATCGCCTTCTTGATGGCCTCCATGGCCTGGTCCTTCGGGATGACGTTCGAGAGCGCGAAGAAGCAGGTCTGCATGACCGTGTTGATGCGCATGCCGAGGCCCGCCTCGCGGGCGATGCGGTACGCGTTGATGACGTGGACCTTGAGCTTCTTGTCGATGATCTGCTGCTGGGTCTCGATCGGCAGCCGTCCCCAGACCTCGTCGGGGCCGAACGGGCTGTTGATCAGGAACGTCGCGCCGTCCATGGCCTCCGCGAGCACGTCCTTGCGCTCGAGGAACTGGAAGGCGTGGCAGGCGACGAACTGCGCCCGGCGGATGAGGTAGGTGCTCTTGATCGGGCGCGGCCCGAAGCGGATGTGGCTCACCGTCTCCGCCCCGGCCTTGCGCGAGTCGTAGACGAAGTAGCCCTGGACGTGCATCTTCGTGGCGCTGGCGATGATCGACGCCGAGTTCTTCGACGCGCCGACCGTGCCGTCGCTGCCGAGCCCGTAGAAGACGGCCCTGACGACGTCCGGCGGCTCGAGGTCGTACTCCTTGTCGTACGCGAGGCTCGTGTGCGTGACGTCGTCGACGATCCCGATCGTGAAGTGGTTCTTCGGCTTCGCCTTCGAGAGCTCGTCGAAGATCCCCTTCACCATCGCGGGGTTGAACTCCTTCGACGAGAGCCCGTACCGGCCGCCGACGAGCGTCGGCATGCGCTCGAAGCGGCCGTTGCCGGTCGCCAGGTCCTCGGCGAGCGCCGTGAGCACGTCCTGGTAGAGCGGCTCGCCGGTCGCGCCCGGCTCCTTCGTGCGGTCGAGGACGGCGACCGAGCGCGCCGTCGCCGGCAGCGCGGCGAGGAAGACGTCGTTCGCGAAGGGGCGGTAGAGCCGCACCTTGATCATGCCGACCTTCTCGCCCCTGGCGACGAGCGCCTCGACCGTCTCCTCGGCGGCGTCGGCGCCCGAGCCCATGAGGATGATCACGCGCTCGGCGTCCGGCGCGCCGACGTAGTCGAAGAGCTTGTACTGCCGCCCCGTCTGGGCGGCGAAGAGGTCCATGACCTCCTTCACGATGATGGGCACGGCCAGGTAGTAGGGGTTGCACGCCTCGCGCGCCTGGAAGAAGACGTCGGGGTTCTGGGCCGTGCCGCGCAGGTCGGGTCGGTCCGGGCTCATGCCGCGGGCGCGGTGCTTGCGCACGAGCTCGAAGTCGACCAGGGTGCGCATGTCGTCGTCGGAGAGCGCCTCGATCTTGTGCAGCTCGTGCGACGTGCGGAAGCCGTCGAAGAAGTGGATGAACGGCAGGCGCGAGCGCAGCGACGCGGCCTGCGCGATGAGGGCGAAGTCGTGGGCCTCCTGGACGTTGTTCGCGGCGAGCATCGCCCAGCCGCAGGAGCGGGCGGCCATGACGTCGCTGTGGTCGCCGAAGATCGAGAGGGCGTGCGTCGCCACGGTCCGGGCGGCGACGTGGAAGACGGTCGAGGTCAGCTCGCCCGCGATCTTGAACATGTTGGGGATCATGAGGAGGAGGCCCTGCGACGCCGTGAAGGTCGTCGTCAGCGCCCCCGCCTGGAGCGAGCCGTGGGCCGCGCCGGCCGCCCCGGCCTCGCTCTGCATCTGCAGGACGATCGGGACGTCGCCCCAGAGGTTCTTCTCCCCCTTGGCGGAGAGCGCGTCCGCGAGCTCGGCCATGGGCGAGCTGGGGCTGATCGGGAAGATCGCGGCGACCTCGTTCGTCTTGTGGGCGACGCGGGCCGCGGCCTCGTTCCCGTCGACCGTGATCCACTTCTTCGCGGCCTTGGGCTTCTCCGCGGTGCGGGCGACGGCTTCGCTCGTCTCGACCGTCATGGGTACGGAGCCCCCTTTCCGGCGATCGCAGGGCGATCGGGTGCGGAACCTTTCGTGCCGATGGTGTCGCGCCTCTTCTACTGCGATCCGGCGCAAAGGTCAAGGCCGGGGGCGCCCGGTCCGAGATCCCTGCTCCGGGTTGCGCTTTTCGCCGCCCCGGGGCTAAGATGACCCGGTTCAGCGCCGGGAGGTTCGACCCATGTCGACGACGACGACGACGAAGCCTCGCTATCCGGGGATCCGCGCGACCGTCACGGGCAACCAGCTCGTGGCCTACTACACCGAGGCGCGCATCACGGACGGGGGCATCTTCTACCCCATCACGCCGTCCACCGAGGGCGGCGAGATGTACCATCAGGCGTTCGCCGAGGGCCGCCTCAACGTCTTCGGCCGCAACACCCTCGCGATCGAGACCGAGGGCGAGCACTCGGCCCAGGGCGGGGCGATCGCCTACTCGGTCTGCGGCCGGCGCGTCGTCAACTTCACATCGGGGCAGGGCATCGTCTACGGGCTCGAGCAGTACTACCACGCCCCCGGCAAGTGCTCGACCATGGTCATGGAGTGCGTCGCCCGCGCCCTCACGAAGCACTCGCTCAACGTCCACTGCGGGCACGACGACATCTACGCGGCCCTGGACACGGGCTGGATCATCCTCTTCGCGAAGGACGCCCAGCAGGCCGCCGACCAGGCCGTCATCCTGCGCCGCGTGACGGAGCAGGCGCTGACTCCGGGCATCAACACGCAGGACGGCTTCCTGACGTCGCACCTCGAGCGGACCTTCTACATCCACGAGTCCGAGCTGCTGCGCGAGTTCCTGGGCGCCCCCGACGACATCATCGACTGCCCGACCGAGGCCCAGCGCGTCCTGTTCGGCCCGAAGCGCCGCCGCGTGCCGCGCATGGTCGACCTCACGAACCCCGTGCTCCTCGGCCCCGTGCAGAACCAGGAGCACTACATGCAGGGGATCGTCGCCCGGCGCAACCTCTGGGCGGAGCCGATCCTCGGCTTCCTCGAGTCGGCGCACGCCGAGTGGGGCCGGCTCACGGGCCGCCACTACGGGCTTCTCACCCAGCACCGGTGCGACGACGCCGAGACCGTCTTCGTCTCGCTCGGCTCGGCGGCCGAGAACATCGAGTGCGCCGTCGACTACCTGCGGGCGCAGCGGCTCGCCCGGGTCGGGTCGATCCACCTGAACGTGCTCCGGCCGTTCCCGGAGGCCGCGATCGTGAAGGCGCTCGCGGGCAAGAAGCACGCGATCATCCTCGAGCGCACGGACGAGGCCCTGGCGGGCGAGAACCCGCTCAGCCGGGACATCCGCACGGCGCTCAGCAAGGCGCTCGAGAGCGTCGAGGGGAAGCCCCCGCACGAGGGGATCCCGCAGATCTCGCTCGGGCAGATGCCGCAGCTCTTCTCCGGCGTCTACGGGCTCGGCTCGCGCGACTTCCGCCCCGAGCACATCATCGGCGCGTACGAGTACGCGAACGGCGCCGGCCGGCGGAAGGACGGGAAGGGCGCGGCGGACGGCGTCGGCTTCTTCGTCCTCGGCGTCGACCACCCCTACGAGGTCCGGTCGGCCGACGCGCCGTCGCTCCTCCCCCACGGCGCGATCGCCGTCCGCTTCCACTCCATCGGCGGCTGGGGCGCGATCACGACCGGCAAGAACCTGGGCGCGATCATCGGCGACTTCAACGACTTCCTGGCCGAGCGCGACCGGCTGACGGACGAGTTCGGGCGGCCAAAGGAGGTCATCCACGTCAGCGCCAACCCGAAGTACGGGTCGGAGAAGAAGGGCGCGCCGACGAACTACTTCCTCGTCGTCGCCCCCGAGCGCATCCGCGTGAACTGCGACGTCCGGCACGCGAACGTCGTCCTCTGCTGCGACCCGAAGGCCTTCACGCACAGCAACCCCCTCGACGGCATGCAGGAGGGCGGGGCGTTCGTCTGGGAGTGCGAGGTGACGGACGAGGCCGCCTGGGAGCGGCTGCCGAAGTGGGCCCGGAAGACGATCGTCGAGAAGAAGCTCCGCATGTACACGCTCCCGGGCTTCGACATCGCGAAGCGGGCGACCGACCGGCAAGACCTCCAGCTCCGCATGCAGGGGAACGCGTTCCTCGGCGCGTTCTTCTCGGTCTCGCCCATGCTGGCGGAGTTCGGGATCTCGAGGGAGCTCTTCCGCGAGCTCGTCATGAAGCAGTACAAGAAGAAGTTCGGCAAGCTCGGCGAGGCCGTCGTCAAGTCCAACATGGAGGTCATGACCCAGGGCTTCGACCTCGTCCACGAGATCCCCGTGGGCGAGATGGAGGCGCCCGATCGCTCGACCATGCGCGGCGTCGCCCTGCTGCCGGCCGTCGCCGAGGGCTGCGGGTCGTGCCGGACGGTGCCGGCCCCGGCGCCGCAGGCCGAACGGACGCCGGTCACGCAGATCAAGACCTTCGACCGGGAGTACCGCTCGACCTACGGGTACGACCAGCCGGCGACGCCGCTCATGTCGGTCGGCGTGATCGCAGCGGCGACGGGCGACACGGCCTCGAAGTACGTCGCCCGGCGCGAGACGCCGCTCTACATCCCCGAGAACTGCACGCAGTGCATGGAGTGCATCGCCGTCTGTCCCGACACGGCGCTCCCGAACTGCTCGCAGGACCTGGCGACGGTCCTCCGGACGGCCATCGGCCACTACGTCCGCGACCCGGACGAGCGGGCGAAGATGCTCCGCCTCGTCCCCGAGATCGACCGGCGCACGCGCGAGCTCATGCGGAAGGCGGCGCTCGACACGAAGGGCGGCCCGCTCGCGCAGGAGCTCATCCGCCAGGTCACGAACGAGGTCGACGGCTTCTCGGAGCAGGCGAAGAGCGAGTTCTTCGCGGTCATCGACAAGGTCCCGCTCGCCTACCAGAAGGCGACGGCGATCTTCGCCGCGCCCGAGAAGAAGCAGCCGGGCTCGGGCGGCGTCTTCTCGATCTTCGTCTCCGACCTCTGCAAGGGCTGCGCGGCCTGCGTCACCGCGTGCGGCGACCACCGGGCCCTGAAGATGGTCCAGGAGACGGTCTTGGTGAACGCCGAGCACGAGACGGGCACGGCGTTCCTGAACCTGCTCCCCGACACGCCGCAGAAGTACCTGGGCCTCTACAACGCCGCCAACCCGGCGGACTCGCGGACGGCGACGCTCCGCAACCACCTCATGGTGCGGAAGAACTACGACGCGCTCGTCTCGGGCGACGGCGCCTGCGCGGGCTGCGGCGAGAAGAGCGTGCTCCGCTCGGTCGCGACCGTGACCGAGGCGTACATGCGCCCGATCTACCACGCGAAGGCCGACCGCCTGCGCGCGAAGGCCGGGCGCCTCGAGGCGGAGGGCGCGGCCAGGCTCGCGGAGCTCGCGACGCGAAGCCCGGAGGAGCACGACCTCTTCAAGCGGGCCGTCGCCCACCTCATCCTCGGCCTCGGCGGCGAGGACGACGAGGACACGAAGGCGCGGCTCGCGGCGCACGGGCCGATCGCGGACGAGGAGGTCGTGGGGGCGATCGTCGCCGTCCTCCGCCAGGAGGCCTTCAACCTGAAGGAGCTCCAGTCGGTCGACGGGCGCCTCGCGAACGGCATGTCCGTCATGGCCATGGGCGCGCACACGGGCTGCAACACGGTCTACGGGTCGACGTCGCCGAACAACCCGCACCCCTACCCGTGGCTCAACTCGCTCTTCCAGGACGGCATCACGATCTCCTGGCTCATGGGCGAGAGCTTCATCTTCGACCACGCCCGGCGCTCGGTGATCCCCGAGCGGCTCGCGGACGCGCTCCTCGTCCGCGGCCGGGGCGTGACGCCGCGCGAGTACTGGGAGCTCACCCACTTCACGGACGCGCTCATGACCGACCAGGAGGTCCTCGAGCTGCCGAAGGCCTGGTGCATAGGCGGCGACGGGGCGATGGGCGACATCGGCTACCAGAACATGTCCAAGGTCATGCTCCAGAACCGGCCGAACGTGAAGGCGCTCATGCTCGACACCCAGGTCTACTCGAACACCGGCGGCCAGAACTCGGACAGCTCGCCCATGCTCGGGTTCGGCGACATGAACGCCTACGGGGCCGCGACGCAGGGGAAGCAGACGGAGAAGAAGACGGTCGCCGAGACGTTCCTCGCCGGCCACGGGTCGCCGTTCGTCGGGCAGGTGTCGATGGCGAACGCGCCCAAGCTCTACCGGGCGATCCTCGACGCCCTCGAGTACCGCGGGACGTCCTTCATCCAGAGCTTCACGACCTGCCAGCCCGAGCACGGCGTCGCCGACGACATGGCCCTCTTCCAGGCCCAGCGCGTCCGCGACTCGCGCGGCGCCCCCGAGTTCGTCTTCGACCCGCGCAAGGGCGAGAGCTACGCCGAGGCCATGGACGTCACCGGCAACCCCGACAAGGACAAGGACTGGTACCAGACGAAGTTCAAGGCGACCGGCGAGCACTACTCCTACACGGTCGCCCACTGGGCGGCGACCGAGGCCCGCTTCCGCAACCACCTGAAGAAGATCAAGCCGGAGGACGCGAAGAAGCTGATCCCGCTCGAGGAGATGCTCGTCCGGATCGCGCAGAACGACGTCGTCTACCGCCGCTACCTGCTCCCGGACCACCGGGCCTTCATCCCCGACTTCGGCGTCTGCATCCGGGTCCCCGACGCCAAGGGCCAGCCCGAGCATCGCGCGATCTCGCGCCAGCTCGTCCTCTTCTGCGTCGAGCGCCGCAAGGCCTGGCGCATGCTCCAGAGCAAGGCCGGGATCATCAACGCCGAGTCCAAGGCCCAGCGCGCCGTCCTGGCGGACGTCGACGCCGGCAAGATCTCGAAGGAGGAGCTGTTCGCGAACGGGCGGGCGCTGGTGCAGGAGCGGATGAAGGGGTTCCAGGCGGTGTCGGTGGCGGCGGGGGCGAAGCCGGCGGCGGCGGCGGGGGCGGCGCATGAGAGCTCGTGAATGGACCTGGCCCGGGTGATGGACCCGGCGCCCGTGGGGGACGGCGCGGCCCGACTGGGCGGCTCTCGCCCTCGCCTGCGGGTACTTCGATCAGTCGCACTTCATCCGCGAGATGGTCGGCTTCTCGGGTCTCACGCCCGCAACGAAGGGCTGAGCTTCCGCCTCGAGTACCGCTCGGGCGCCGTCTTCGCGAGCGGGCCGGGGAGGTCGGGCTCGCGCCCCATGCCCGACGGCCGTCGCCAGGAGCCGGGCGGGTGGAACCGGGTTTGGAGGACCCCGACGGGAACCCGATCGAGCTGCCCGAACCGGTCGGGATGGCGCCACCAGACGCCCCGCCCAGAGCATCACGTCGTGGCTGGCAGGTGGACGGCGATTGTCCGCTCATGACCATCCACAAGGGCAAGGGCTCGAATGCCAAACGGTTGTCTTGCGGTCTCCTCCATCCACTCGCGGATGGCCTCGAGCGCGCGGGATCCCGGGCCGCGCCGAGTGATCCGGGCCGGTCTCGCTCAGGTGAGCTCCTTCACCAGGATGCGGCGGCCGTCCAGGACGAGGCCGGCCTCCCCCGGCGCCGCCGGGCGAATGAAGGTCGCGAGGCCGAGCGCTTCGAGCTTCGAGGCCGCATCGCTCCCGGTGGGGTGCGCGACCTCCGTGACCACCGGCGAGGCCGTCGTCCCGCGCGGGACGAGCTCCACGAGGGGCAGGCCGGGGCAAGCCAGCCAGCTGACCTTGCCGGGTTTCTTGAGCTTCCAGCCGGCCGCGACGCCGCGCTCGACGGCCGCCTCGACTCCGTCGACGACGAGCGCGACGTGATGCAGCCCCGGACCGCGTCTCTCGAGCGCGCGCCGATACGGACCGGGCCCGATCGCTTCCATCAGCAGGAGCTTCGCCCCGCGCTCGGAGTCGCCGACGTAGATCTCGGCGGTGCCTTCGCCCGGAAAGGCGTCCTTCGGGCCGATCGAGCCGACGCCGAGCCGCGCGAGGGCCTCGGCGGCGCGCTCGACGGAGCGCACGAGAAGGCCCACGTGATCGATCATGCTGAGACCCGCGTGCGTGCCGTCAGGAGAGGCTTCGGGGCCGCGTCCACGGTCAGGAGATCTCCAGCCGGACGATCTTCGCGCCGTCGCGATCGAGCGTAAACGCGTAGTCGAGCTCGACCGGGCTCCCCGGAAACGTGCCGGCGACGCGGCTCGTGACGGTCGCGCCCCCGGGCGCAGGCGCGACGGCGACGACGTCGACGGTGTGGCGGTACTTGCGCGCGGTCTCTTCCATCCACTCGCGGATGGCCTGGTGCCCGCGCCGCTCCCGCTCCTCGTCCTTCACGGTCGCGTCGGTGTCGAAGGGAGCGAGCATCGCACCGGAGTCCCGCCTCGCCACGCCGGCGAAGTAGGCGGCGATCGGGGCCGGCAGGGCCGGCGACAGGCGGGTTGCCTCCTCGGCGAGACCGCGCAGGAGCTCCCCCGCCTCGCGGATCAGCCGCCGGGTCAGCTCGCCCGCACCGATGTCCCGCGCGAGGGGCGCGGCCTGGCCGGCCCAGAGCGGGGAGAAGTCGCCCGACCCGCGCGCCTCCGCCCGGGCGCGAAGCGGCGCCAGCGAACCGGACGCGAGCGGGAAGTCGGGGACGTCGCTCCGGGTCGCTCCGAGCTCGCGCATGAGGCGGTTCTCGATCCCGCGCGCGTGCCGACCGGTGAAGATGTTCGTGAGGCGCGTCGCGTCGTCACGCGCCGCGGCCAGCGCCGCGCGGTGGACCGGCGAGACTCGCGCATCGGGGCAGCGGAGGTAGGCCGTTCCCACCTGGACGGCCGCCGCGCCGAGGGTGAACGCGGCCGCGACGCCGCGCGCGTCGGCGATCCCGCCCGCGGCGATCACGGGGACCGCGACGGCATCGACGACCTGCGGTACGAGCGCGAGCGTCCCCGGCTGGCTCGAGTCGTGGCCGCGCGCGAGGAACGTGCCGCGGTGCCCGCCCGCCTCCGCGCCCTGCGCGATGATCGCCGCGCAGCCGCGCTCCGCGAGCGCGCGCGCTTCCGCGACCGTCGTCGCCGACGAGAGGACCTTCGCCCCCGTCGCCCGGACGCGGTCGAGCAGGGCCGGCGCGGGCAGCCCGAAATGGAAGCTCACGACCTCGGGCCGGAGCTCCTCGACGAGGCCGCAGAGCGTCGCGTCGAACGGCACCCGCGGGGGCGCCGGTGCGACCGCTTCCGGGTCGAGCCCGAGGTCGACGAAGTACGGCCGCAGGAGCGCGCGCCAGGCCGCCTCGCGCGCGGGATCGCCGGCCGGCGGGTCGTGACAGAAGAAGTTCAGGTTGACGGGCCGCGCCGTCCGGGCGCGGAAGAGCCGCACCTGCTCGCGGATCCCCTCGGGCGAGAGCATCGCGCAGGGGATCGACCCGAGCCCGCCCGCCCCGGCCACGGCGATCGCGAGCTCGTGGTCCTGCGCGCCGGCCATGGGCGCCTGCACGAGCGGGAGCTCGAGCCCGAAGAGGTCGCAGAAGCGCTTTCCCGGCATGCCCGTCCCCGGCCAGCGCGCCACATGGCGCGCATCCGCGCATTCTCCACGTCCTTCGTCCGGGGTCAATCGCTCGCGAGCCCGGTGGGACGGCGCCCGCGCACCCGACGCGGGGGCCGTCGGGCTCTTCAGGGCCGCCTCGACCGCGCTCTCGAGCGCCGCCCGGGGCCGGGCGCGCCGAGGATGCTCGCCTCGACCTCCCCGTCGCGGATGACGAGGAACAGCGGGATCGACTGGACCCCGTAGCGGGCGGCCGTCTCCGGGACCTCGTCGACGTTCACCTCGACGACCTTCGGGGCTATGCCTTCTGTCCCTTCTGCCGGCGCTCGATCTCGGCGCGCAGCCGCGCCTCCTGCGCGCGCAGCTCGGGCGTGAACTCCGCGCCGAAGTCCTCGTCCTCGAACACGGGGCGGATCTCGACCACCCCTTCCTCGCCGGGCATCGGGTCCGGGCAGCGCCCGACCCACTCGAGCGCCTCGTCCATCGACTTCACGCGCCACAGCCAGAAGCCCGCGATCAGCTCCTTCGTCTCGGCGAACGGGCCGTCGGTCACGGTCTTCTTCCCTCCGGAGAACGTGACCCGCTTCCCCTTCGCGCTCGGATGCAGCCCTTCGCCCGCGAGCATCACGCCCGCCTTGACGAGCTCCTCGTTGAACGCGCCCATGTCCGCGAGCAGCCTCTCGCTCGGCATGACGCCCGCCTCGGAGCTCTTCGTCGCCTTGACGATCACCATCACCCGCATCGGTCGTCTCCTCTCGCTTGGGCGGCACCTGATCGAGGACCGGCGTCCTCGACCTTTGAGGATAGTCGAACGCGCCGGAGTGACATCGACAGCGGGGAGACGACGAGACCCCGCTTCGTTCTGCGGCCGATGGCGGAGCGCCGGGGGCCGTCAGCCCATCGTCGTCGGTGGAGGAGAGGATGCGTCCGTCGGGCGCGACGGCGGCGACCGCCGACCGGCCGTCGTGATGCGGCGCCGGGGCCGGCGCCGCTCCGCCGTCCGCGCCGCCGCCGATCCCCCCGCTCGTGCGCCCGATGCCGGTCACGCTCATCGCCACTCCTCCCGCCGCTTCGACCGCCTCGACCCGGCCATCACGGCGGGGCTGCGTGAAGATCCCGTGAACCGGCGGCACCGGCCGGCGGCGCGTGCGCGAGCCCGAGAGGCCGTCGGCCGTGAGCCGGAGGTCGCCGTGCGCCTCGCGGCCTTTAGCTGCGTCCGTCCGTCGATCGTCGACGCGGAGGCGGGCACGGTCGCCGCCCCTCGACGCACGGGAGGCGCGATGGTTTACAATCCGGGCCGTGTCGCGCGTCTCGCTCCCGCCGCGCACGGCGACCGCCGTCGTCGGGGCCGGTCCGGCCGGCCTCCTCTTCTGCATCGTCGCGCGCCTGCGGCTCGCGGCGCGAGGCGCGACGCCGGACGCGTGGCCGCTCTGGCTGTTCGACAAGCGGGCCGCGTACGAGCGCACGCACCGCCTGCGAATCGCCCCGGGTCCGTGGCGCCGGGTGCAACGCGATCTCGCCGACGCGCGCTTCGATGCGCTGATGGCCTTCCTGGAGGCGGAGGGGTTCCAGCCCGCCGTGAACGTGCTCGAGGAGCGGCTCCTCGCCCTCGCGGCCGCGCTCGGCGTTCGCAAGGAGGTCCTCTGCCTGGGTCGCGACCCGGGCGAGGTGGGGCTCGCGGAGCTGCGGCGCCGGCTGGAGGCGGAGGGGCGGCTGCGGCCCGAAGACCGGCTCACGATCGTCGGGGCGGACTCGGTGCACAGCGCGGTCCGCGAGCAGGTGCGGGGCGCCGGGGCGACCGTCGAGCGGACGCACCAGCACGTCGCCCGGCTGCGGATCGTCGGGCCCGACCTGCCCGAGCGGCTCGGGCTCCTCGAGCAGTTCCGCCTCTCGAAGGTCCTCGGCTCGATCCTCGACTATCGCCTGAACCCGAACGGCTTCGCCGAGGTCGATCTCTTCCTCACGGGCCGGGAGCACCGCGGCGTCGTCGCCCTCGGAGCGACGCCGCGCGAGCCGGTGCGGCTGACGGACGCGCGGCTCGCGGGCCTTCGCGCGCCGTTCTTCCGCCGGATCGTCGAGCACCTCGGCGGCCGCTTCCGGCCCGGCGGTCGCGAGGTCCTCCTCCAGTCGACGTTCCGGCTCGAGGACCGCCACGCGCCGCGCGTCGCCTTCCCGCTTCCGGAGATGAACGCGCACGCCTTCCTGGTCGGCGACGCCGCCGTCTCGCTCCCGTTCTTCCGGGGCATGGCCTGCCTCGCGGCCTGCGCGGACGCCCTTGCCCGCGCCCACGTCGACCTCGTGAGCGGAGCCGCCGACGCGCCCGCCGCGGTCGCCGCCTACGAGGCCGAGGTCGCCGCGACCCGGCGCGCCGAGCTGCGCGTCGTCGATGCGCGCGCCCGCCTCGTCCGGATCGCGCGCGAGGTCGTGCGCGTGAGCGCGCTCCTCCCGTTCCCGATCCAGGCCTGGCTCCTCGGCGTCCCCGAGCCGGACGCCCCCTTCGAGGGGATCTCCGCCGGCCTCGCCCTCAACGCCTTCCTGGCCGTCGCGGCCGCCGCCTGCGCCGCGGCCGGGCTCGCGCCCCTCCCCGCTCTCGCCCCCTTCGCGGCGCCCCTCCTCGCCGCCGCGCTCGGCCTCGAGGGGCTCGGCGGCATCGCCTACAACGCCGTCCGCGGCTACGAGCCGGGCGGCAAGCCCGCGGTTCGCGCCCTCTGGCGCTTCCAGATCGCGCTCGCGCTCCTCGGCGGCGTGCTGCTCACGGCGATGACGTCCCTCGCCGCGGGCCGCCTCGCCCGCCCCCACGCCGCGCTCGCCTGGCTCGGGCTCGGGCTCGCCTTCGTCCTCGGCCTCTACGTCGCCGACGCGCTCGATCGCCGCTGGCACGCGCACGCGGACCTGTGACCGGCCGCCCCGGGGGGTTGCATCCACCGGCGGCCGCGTCACGCTGCCGTCGGACGAGGCCATGGCGTGCCCCTCGGCGAGCGAGCCCGCGACCTCCCGGAGGATGTGGATGACGCGCCGCTCGGGCTGCGGGCCGCGCCGGCGCACGAGGCGGTCGAGCGAGATGCCCTCGACGGGCTCCATGGCGTCGTAGAAGACGCCGTCCTCGTTGCGTCCGCAGTCGTACACCGCGATCGTGTTCGGGTGCGTGAGCCGGCTCGTGGGCCGCGCCTCGCGCTCGAAGCGCGCGATCGGCTCGCGCGACGCGGACGGGGAGCGGATGAGCTTCACCGCCGTCGGCCGCCTGAGGAGCCCGTGCCGCGCCCGGTAGACGGCGCCCATCCGGCACTCGCGGACCTCCGGCGGTGAGCCCCTCGACCGCGAGATCGATGTCCGACCCGGGGCGGAACGTCCCGCGCGGGAGCGAGCCTATGAGGAGCCCGGGGAGCCCGCTCTCCTTGTGGCGGTCTCCTGCTCTAGACGTGCTCTAGACGAGCCTCGCGCGCTGCGCTGAACGTGACGCGGTCCGGCGTGTTCGAGCCGCGGCACACCGGCGCCGGGTCACCCCGCGATCTCGCTCAGGTCGGCGTTCAGCGCCGCCTTCCGCGAGAGCCGCAGCTTCCCCTGCTTGTCGACCCCGAGGAGGCGGACGAGGACCTCGTCGCCTTCCTTCACCACGTCCGTGGTCGCCCCGACGCGCTCGGGCGCGAGCTCGCTTATGTGGACGAGCCCCTCGGTCGAAGAGAGGAAGCGGACGAAGGCGCCGAAGTCCTTGGTCGTGACGACCGTCGCCTTGTAGACCTTGCCGAGCTCGGGGTCGGCGGTGAGGCGGCGGGCCGCGCGGCGCGCCTCCTCGGCGCTCTGCTGGTCGGGCGCGTAGATCTTGACGAAGCCGGTATCGTCGACCTCGATCCGGACGCCGTGCTGCTCCTGGAGCCCCTGGATGGTCTTGCCGCCGGCGCCGATGAGCTCGCGGATGCGCTCGCGCCGGATCCGGAAGCTCGCGATCCGCGGCGCGTTGGGGGCGACCTCGGGGCGCGGCGCCGCCAGCGCCTTCGCCATCTCGCCCAGGATGTGGAGCCGGCCGCGCCGCGCCTGGTCGAGCGCCCCCTCGAGGACGTCGCGCGGGAGGGCGCCGATCTTGTTGTCGAGCTGGATCGCGGTCACGCCGTCGGCCGTGCCGGCGACCTTGAAGTCCATGTCTCCCAGGTGGTCCTCGTCGCCCAGGATGTCGCTCAGGACGTGGGACCGGCCGCCCTCGGCGACGAGCCCCATGGCGATCCCCGCGACCGGCTTCCGGAGCGGCACGCCCGCGTCCATGAGGGCGAGCGTGCTCCCGCAGACCGTCGCCATGGAGGACGAGCCGTTGGACTCGCTGATCTCGGAGTCGACGCGGACGACGTACGCGAAGGCCTCCTCGGGGGGCTGGACCGCCGCGAGCGCCCGCTTGGCCAGCTCGCCGTGGCCGATCTCGCGCCGCCCCGGGCCGCGCATGGGCTTCACCTCGCCGACGCTGTAGGGCGGGAAGTTGTAGTGGAGGAGGAAGCGCTCGCGCGTCTCGCCGTGGAGCGTGTCCGCGATCTGCTGGTCCTCGCCCCCGCCGAGCGTGCAGGTGACGATGGCCTGCGTGTCGCCGCGCGTGAAGAGCGCGCTCCCGTGCGCGCCCGGGAGCCACCCGACCTCGCTCGAGATCGGGCGGATCTCGTCCAGGCGCCGGCCGTCGAGGCGCAGCCCCTGCTCGGCGATCCGCTCGCGGACGAGCGCGCGCTCGAGGTCCTCGACGGCGCCCGAGACGAGGCGGGCGAAGGCCGGCCCGCGCGCCTCCGCCGCCGGCCCGAGGACCGGGTCGGCTGCGGCCGCCGCGTCGAGCGCCGCCGTCGCCGCCGCCCGCGCCGACCGCAGGGCGAGCCGCCGCTCCTTCTTCACGGGCGCGAGCAGCGCCGGCTCGAGGATCGGCGGCCCCACCTCGCGCGCCTTGCGGCCGAGCGCCGCGGCGATGTCCCCCTCCGGCGCGGGCGGCAGCGGCCGCTTGGCCCGGCCGACCTCGCCGCGCCAGCGCTCGAAGAGCTCGCGCGCGGGGCCGAGGGCCGCATCGGCGAAGTCGATCGCCTCGAGCAGGTCCGCCTCCGGCGCCTCGCGCGCCTCGCCCTCGAGCATGACGAGGCCGCCGCCGGCCCCGCCGGTCGCCACGATGTCGAGGTCCGCGCGCCCGCGCTCCTCGCGCGTCGGCAGGGCCACGAGCCGCCCGTCGATCCGGGCCACGCGCAGGCCGGCGCACGGCCCCTCCCACGGGATGTCGGACAGATGGAGGGCGAGGCCGGCGCCCAGGATGGCGAGCGAGTCCGGATCGGCCTCGGGCGTGAACGAGAGGACGGTCGCGACGACCTGGACCTCGTTCTTCAGGCCATCGGGGAAGAGCGGCCGGATCGAGCGGTCGATGAGCCGCGCCACGAGGATCTCGTGGTCGCCCGGCCGCCCTTCGCGCTTCAGGTAGCCGCCCGGGATCTTTCCGGCCGAGCCCATCTTCTCGCGGTACTCGACGGTCAGAGGGAAGAAGCCGATGTCGGGCCGCGCCTCGAGCGCGCCGACGGCCGTGACGAGGACGATCGTCCCGCCCTGCCGGACGAGCGCGGCCCCGTCCGCCTGGCGCGCCACCCGCCCCGTCTCGAGCTCGACCGTCTTGCCGCCGAGCGTCAGCGTCTCGCGCTTCACGAACCCTCCTCGGCCGCTCGCTTCCCCGGGGCCGCGCCCATTATCGCGCCCGGCCCGGGGCGAGCAAGGGCGGGCTCGCGATCCCGCCTCCCACTTGGCCCGGCCACCGGCCTACGCCCCGCTCCGGCCGAGCGCGCTCCGGATCAGGCCGGAGAGCAGCCGCACCGCCCGGTGCAGCAGGGCCCGGCCGGCGGGGGCGCGCTCGAGCGACGCGAGCCCGCGGATCGTGACCGCCTCGAGGATCGCCGCGCACTCCGCCGCCGACCCGCGGGCGTAGTCGTAGAACTTGGCCTTATGCGCAGCTGCGCATAAGGCGAGTTATGTCCAGTCCAGCATCATGCGGAGTGTGCGGGGCCCTTGTGTGCCGGAAGTCGAGTAACTTAGCCACAATGGGCCCGCGCCGGCATCGCGCCGACTGCGCAAACATCCTTGCAAAGCACGTCGAGAAGGCGGCCACGCGACAGCCCTCACTCGCCACAAAGCGCGTCTCGCCCCACGTCCTCCGAGCTGCTCGCGCAGGTCGCCTCGCGGCAGACGGCGCTCGATCGCGTGCGCCAGCACCCGAACTCCCTCGCGACGCGGTAGGCTTCGAGCCGTTCGTGGGAGAAGAGGATTTCCATGGTCGCCTCCTTTGTCCGCTGCGGGCCTTCGCGCCCGTCACCCAACCCGCCGGCGCCCGCCTTGACCCGCGCGGGCCGTCCGACTAACGTTGAGCGCTCCGGGCGCGGTTCCGGCCTGGGCTTGGAGGCCCCTGCGAATGAACGCGCACGAGAAGCTCTCCGTCATCGCCCGCAACCTCTGGTGGAGCTGGCGCCCGGAGGTCCGCGCCCTGTTCCGCGACCTCGACCCCCAGGCGTGGCGCGCCGTCCACCGCAACCCGATCCGCCTGCTGAAGAGCCTGAAGCCCGCGCAGATCGAGGAGCGCATCCAGGACCTCGAGCTGCATACCCGGATCGACCGCGCCCACCGCCTCCTCCAGGACTACCTCACGAAGCCGACGACGTGGGGCCTGACGCGTGCGGGCGCGCTGCTCGCGCGGCCGGTCGTCTACTTCTCGGCCGAGTTCGGCATCCACGAGTCGCTGCCGATCTACTCGGGCGGCCTGGGCGTCCTCGCCGGCGACCACCTGAAGTCGGCGTCGGACCTCGGCATCCCGACCGTCGGCGTCGGGATCCTCTACCACGAGGGCTACGTCCACCAGATCCTCGACCGCGAGGGCTGGCAGCAGGACGTCGTCGAGAACGTGGACGTCGCCGACCTCCCGCTCGAGAACGCGACGCTCCCGGACGGCACGCCCCTCCGCGTCCCCGTGGACCTCCCCGGGCGGTCCGTCTTCGTGCGCGTCCACTCGGCCATGGTGGGGCGCGTCCGGCTCCTCCTCCTCGACGCCCGCGACGAGGCCAACGTCGAGGCGGACCGCGCGCTCACGGGGCGCCTCTACGGCGGCGACCTCCGGACGCGCATCCAGCAGGAGGTGATCCTCGGCGTCGGCGGCATGCGCGCCATCCAGATGCTCGGGATCGTCCCGAGCGTCATCCATTTGAACGAGGGCCACTCGGCCTTCGCGATCATCGAGCGCGGCCGCCAGATCCAGGAGAGCGAGGGCCTGACGGCCCACGACGCCCTGCGCGAGGCGGGCGCGCAGACCGTGTTCACGACGCACACGCCCGTCGACGCCGGCCACGACCGCTTCGCGCCCGACCTCACGCTCGAGCACCTGGGCCGGCTCGGCCACTCCATGGGCCTCTCCGACCACGGGCTCCTCGCGCTCGGGCGCGTCCACGCGGACGACCACCAGGCGCCGTTCTGTCCGACCGTGCTCGCGCTCAGGCTCGCGCGCCGCTCGAACGGCGTGTCGGCGCTCCACGGGCGCATCGCGCGCCGCATGTGGCGCGGGCTCTGGCCGGGACGCGCCGAGGACGAGGTCCCCATCGGCCACATCACGAACGGCGTCCACGTGCCGACGTGGCTCTCGGTCGAGATGCACGACCTCTTCTCGCACCGTCTCGGGCCCGACTGGCTCGACCACATCTGCCACCCCGACCTCTGGGCGCGGATCGAGTCGATCGACGACGCCGAGCTCTGGGAGACGCACCAGGTCCTGAAGGCGCGGCTCCTGGCCTTCATCAAGCGGCACGTGACCGAGGCGCGCGAGCGCGTGGGCCTGCCGCCCCACGACGGGACCGGGCTCCACCCCGAGGCGCTGACGATCGGCTTCGCCCGCCGGTTCGCGACCTACAAGCGCGCCGACCTGCTGCTCTCGGACATCGACCGCCTCGCCCGCCTCGTCGGGAACGACGACCGGCCCGTGCAGCTCGTGTTCGCCGGACGCTCGCACCCCCACGACTGGGGCGGGAAGGCGCTCATCCAGAAGATCGCGCGGGCGACGCTCGACCCCCGCTTCAAGGGCCGCATCGCCTTCATCGAGAACTACAACATCCACGTGGGCCGGCAGCTCGTCCACGGCGTCGATGCCTGGCTCAACAACCCGCGGCGGCCGCTCGAGGCCTGCGGGACGAGCGGCGAGAAGGTGATCCTGAACGGCGGCCTCCACGCCTCGATCCTCGACGGATGGTGGGCGGAGGCCTACGACGGGGCGAACGGCTTCGCCATCGGCTCGGGCCAGATCCACGTGGACCCGGCGGTCCAGGACCGGCGCGACGCCGAGGCGCTCTTCGACGCGCTCGAGGGGCACGTGATCCCGGTCTACTACGACCGCGACCCGAAGGGCATCCCGCGCCAGTGGATCCGCCGCGTGAAGCGCGCCATGCGCACGCTCGGCTGGCGCTTCAACGCCGACCGGATGGTCATGGACTACGTCCGCGAGTGCTACCTGCCGGCGGCGACGGCGGCGAGCTGCCGGATGCCGGCGGTGTGAGGGCTCGCCGCCCCGGGCGAGCCTGGCCAAACGTGGCCGGCATGGCTCGAGGCGGCTCGACGCCAGGGCTTCAACGCGATCCGGCCCGAGTGAGCCCCGGCGGCCCCGCGGCCATCACCGCTTCTCCCACTTCATGAACACCACCCCGAGCGGCGGCAGCGTCAGGTTGAGCGAGTGCGACCGTCCGTGGAACGGGACGGGGTTCGCCTCGAAGCCGCCCATGTTCCCCTGCCCGCTCCCGCCGTAGACGCGCGCGTCGCTGTTCAGGGCCTCGCGCCAGAAGCCGCCGCGCGGGACGCCGATCCGGTAGTTGTGGCGCGGCACCGGCGTCAGGTTGGCGACCACGACCATGAGGTCGTCCGGCCCGCGCCCCTTGCGGAGCCAGGTGAAGACGCACTGCGGAGCGTCGGAGCAGTCGATCCACTCGAAGCCCTGGGCCTCGAGGTCGAGGGCGTGAAGGGCCGGCTCCGCCCCGTAGACGGCGTTCAGGTCCGCGACGAAGCGGCGCAGGCCCTCGTGCGGCTCCCACTGGAGGAGGTGCCAGTCGATGCTCGAGTCGTGGTCCCACTCGTCCCACTGCCCGATCTCGCCGCCCATGAAGAGGAGCTTCTTGCCCGGCTGCCCGAACATGCAGCCGAAGAGGGCCCGGAGGTTCGCGAACCTCTGCCAGTCGTCGCCGGGCATGCGGCCGAGGAGCGAGCCCTTCCCGTGCACGACCTCGTCGTGCGAGAGCGGCAGGGTGAAGCTCTCCGTGAACGCGTACAGCATGCGGAACGTGAGGTTGTCCTGGTGGTGCTTGCGGTGGATCGGGTCGCGGGCGAAGTAGAGCAGGGTGTCGTGCATCCAGCCCATGTCCCACTTCATCCCGAAGCCGAGGCCGCCTATGTAGGTCGGCCGCGAGACCATGGGCCAGGCCGTCGACTCCTCGGCGATCGTCTGGACGTCCGGGTGCTCGCGGTAGATCGCCTCGTTCATCTGGCGGAGGAAGGCGATCGCCTCCAGGTTCTCGCGCCCGCCGTGGACGTTCGGGATCCACTCCCCTTCCTTGCGCGAGTAGTCGAGGTAGAGCATCGAGGCGACGGCGTCGACGCGCAGGCCGTCGGCGTGGTAGCGGTCGAGCCAGAAGAGGGCCGACGACAGGAGGAAGCTCCGGACCTCGTTGCGCCCGTAGTTGAAGATGAGGCTGCCCCAGTCCGGGTGCAGCCCCTGGCGGGGGTCGCGGTGCTCGAAGAGCTGCGTCCCGTCGAAGCTCGCGAGGCCGTGCCCGTCGGTCGGGAAGTGAGACGGGACCCAGTCGAGGATGACGCCGATCCCGTTCTGGTGGAGGGCGTCGACGAGGAACATGAAGTCCTGGGGCGTCCCGTAGCGCGATGTCGGCGCGAAGTAGCCGAGCATCTGGTAGCCCCACGACCCGTAGAACGGGTGCTCCATGACGGGGAGAAGCTCGACGTGCGTGAAGCCCATGCGCTTCACGTGCTGGATCAGCAAGGGCGCCAGCTCGCGGTACGTCAGCGGCCGGTCGCCCTCCTCCGGGACGCGCATGAACGAGCCGAGGTGGAGCTCGTAGATCGAGATCGGGCCGTGCCGGTCGTTGCGGCGCGCGCGCGTCCGCATCCACTCGGCGTCGCCCCACGCGTAGTCGAGGTCCCAGACGATCGAGGCCGTCTTCGGCGCCTGCTCGGCGTACAGGGCGAAGGGGTCGGCCTTCTCGGCCCCGTCGCCGCCGGCGCGCGACACGATGTGGTACTTGTAGAGCGTCCCCTTCCCGAGCCCGGGGACGAAGCCGTTCCAGATCCCCGGGTCGCTGCCGCGGAGCGGGTGGGCGCCCGGCCGCCAGCCGTTGAAGTCGCCGACGACCGAGACCTCGCGGGCGTTCGGCGCCCAGAGCGAGAAGAGCGTCCCCAGGACGCCGTCGTGCTCGACGACGTGCGAGCCCAGCTTCTCGTAGAGGCGGTAGTGCGTCCCCTCGTTGAAGAGGTACGCGTCGTCGCCCGTCACGAGGCTCACGTCGTGGCGGACGGCCGGCGGCGCCGGCGGCGCCGAGGGCGCCGGCTCGGGCGCGGCCGCCGGCGCGGGAGCCGGCGCGGGCGCCGGCTCGGGCGGGCGCGCCCGCTCTCGCTCCCGCTCGCGATCGGAGGACTTGTCGTGCTTGTCGTGCGCTCGTCTCATGAGTTCGATCGTAGTCACATGACCGGGTGCGTCAACCCTTACAGGACGAAACCCGCGCGTTTTTTTTCCCGGGGCACGCGCCGTGCTTGGTTGAACGTCGCGCGCCCCTGCGCTAAGATCGAACCTCTCCCCGCCACCGCTTCTTTTGCGTCAAAGGAGAGGCCATGGACAAGCGCGTCGCGACCGCCCTCGAAGCCATCCACGACATCCGCGATGGCGCGACCATCCTCATGGGGGGCTTCGGCCTCTGCGGCATCCCGGAGAACCTGATCGCCGCGGTGCGCGAGAAGGGCGTGAAGGACCTGACGGTCATCTCGAACAACGCGGGCGTCGATGACCACGGGATCGGCATCCTGCTGAAGACGCGGCAGGTCCGGAAGATGATCTCGACCTACGTCGGCGAGAACAAGACCTTCGAGCGGCAGGCGCTCTCGGGCGAGCTCGAGGTCGACCTCGTGCCGCAGGGCACGTTCGCCGAGCGGATCCGGGCCGCCGGCGCCGGCATCGCCGGCTTCTACACGCCGACCGGCTACGGGACGAAGGCGGCCGAGGGCAAGGAGACGCGCGAGATCGACGGGCGCATGTACGTCCTCGAGCGCCCGCTGGCCGCGGACTTCGCCTTCGTGAAGGGGTGGAAGGGCGACTGGCTCGGAAACGTCGCCTACCGGAAGACGACGCGGAACTTCAACGCCATGATGGCGACGGCGGGGCGGACGACGATCGCCGAGGTCGAGCGGCTCGTCGAGCCGGGCGGGCTCGACCCCGAGATGGTCGTCACGCCGGCGCTCTTCGTCGACCGGATCCTCGAGGGCGCGCGCTACGAGAAGCGGATCGAGCGGCGGACGGTGCAGAAGCCGGGCGAGACGTTCGAGGCGCCGACGCCCAAGGTCGAGCGGATCGTGCGGCGCGTGGCGAAGGAGCTCCGCGACGGGTTCGTCGTCAACCTCGGGATCGGCATGCCCACGCTCGTGTCGAACTACGTGCCGCCCGGGGTGACGATCATCCTTCACACCGAGAACGGCATGCTCCACTACGGAGCGTACCCGCTCGCCGGCGAGGAGGACCCGGACCTCATCAACGCCGGCAAGGAGACGATCACGGAGATGCCCGGCTGCTCCTACTTCTCGAGCGCCGACAGCTTCGCCATGGTGCGCGGCGGGCACGTCGACCTGACGATCCTGGGCGGGCTCCAGGTGGACGAGCAGGGCAACCTCGCGAACTGGATGGTGCCCGGGAAGATGATGAAGGGCATGGGCGGGGCCATGGACCTCGTCGCCGGCGCGCGCCGCGTCGTCGTCACCATGGAGCACACGACGAGGGACGGCGGGGCGAAGATCCTGAACCGGTGCACGTTCCCGCTGACGGGCGTGCGCGTCGTCCACCGCATCGTGACCGACATGGCCGTCATCGACGTGACGACGGACGGGCTCGTGCTGCGCGAGATCGCGTCGGACACGACCGTCGAGGACGTGCGCCGCGCGACGGAGGCGAAGCTCCTGATCGACCCGGCCGCGCCGCCCGGGCGCATGGACGGGTGACGGGGTGACCGGGTGAGGACGCCGCCATGCCCGTGATCGAGCGCCTGATCGGCAAGCGCTACCGCCACGCGATCGCGACCGTCGAGCTGCACGGCGAGATCGTGCCGCTCCCGCCGCGCGGGATCGGCCACGCCGTGACCCCGGCCCACGTCCGCGACGTGCTGGACGAGGTCGCCGGCGACCGGAACGTGAAGGGCGTGATCTTCGACATCAACTCGCCCGGCGGGGCCATCGTCGCGAGCCGCGAGGTGTCGGCGGCCGTCGAGGCGTTCCCGAAGCCGACGGTCGCCTGGATCCGCGATGTCGGCGCGAGCGGTGCCTACGAGGTCGCGACCGCCTGCCGGCGCATCGTCGCCGACCCGTTCTCGCTCGTCGGCTCGATCGGCGTCATCCTGCCGCACGTCGAGGTCGTGGACCTGCTCGGCAAGATCGGCGTCCGCGCCGAGGTCCTGAAGGCCGGACGGCTGAAGGACCTGGGAGTGCCGCTGCGGGCCATGACCGACGAGGAGCGCCGCCTCCTCCAGGACGACCTCGAGGTCGCGCACCGCGCCTTCCTCGAGCGCGTCGCCGCCCGGCGCCGCCTCTCGCCCGAGCAGCAGGACGAGGTCCGGAGCGGCCGCGTCTTTCACGGCGAGCGGGCGCTCGCCCTCGGCCTCGTCGACGAGCTCGGCTCCCGCAAGGAGGCGATCCGCGCCTGCGAGGAGCTCGGCGGCTTCACCCACGACGAGGTCGTCCCCTTCAAGAAGGGCCGCCGGGCGGGCTTCCTCGGGCGCGTCGTCGACTTCTTCTCGGGCGAGGAGGGGATCGACGCCGGCGCCGGCGCCGCCGGCCTGCTCGCGCTCGCGGGCGCGCGCCTCGGCGCCTCGCTCGTCGAGGGCGCCGTCGCGGCGCTGGCGGCGCGGCTGCGGGCGCCGCTCGGGCCGCCGCGGGCCTGAGCGCGCGCGAGCCGCCCGCGTCAGCGCGGCTCGGCCGCCGGCTTCTTCTCGCGCAGCTCCGCCGTCAGCTTCTCGACGAGCGCGCGCAGGTCCTTCACCTGGGCGCGCAGCTCCTTCACCTCGGCGGCGAGGCGCTCGACCTGCTCGACCTTCGCGGGCCCGCCCTCGAGCAGGCGCACCGCCCGCTCCCGGAGGTCCTTCGCCTCGGCCTTGTACCTCTGCACCTCGGTGATCGAGTTCGTCGTGGCGGCGCGCTCCTCGAGCGACTCCGCGGTCCGGAGCAGCTCGCGGATGGTCTCGGCGTCGCGCCCGACCTCGATCGGCGGCGGCTCGGGAAACGGCGCGGCCGGGACGATCGGGGCCGCGGCGCGCGGGAGCGTCTGCGCGATCGCGGCCGCGATCTCGAGGAGCGACGCCGCGGACTTGAACCCCGCTACCCGAGCTTCGCCCTTCTCCGACTGGCTGAAGAACCGAATGCTCTCGGCCTTCGAGACCAGCTCGCGGATCTCCGCGACCTTCGCGGCGGTCTCCTTGTCGGGCGCCTCTTGCGCGAAGACGGGGCCGGCAGCGAGAACCCCGAGGACGACGGCGAGCGCGATAACCATCGAGCGCGAAGGGAGCATGGGCGATCCTCCTTGAAGCGCGAAGGCGCGCTTCTACCCGATCGTCCGCGCCGGGTCAACGACCCGAGCCGGGCCTGCGTATCATCCGTCTTCGGAGGGACCCCGCATGCGCGCCATCCCGCTCGCGTTCGCCGCCGCCTTTCTCGTCGCCCCCGCCGCCGCCTTTGCGGAAGAAGCCGATCCCATCCTCGACCTCGACCGGGCCGCCGTCGTGAAGGTCGCGCCGCGGCCGATCGACCAGGTGCGCCGGGTCGCCGCCCAGGCGCTCGAGCAGCGGATGGGCGTGCCGGGCGCGTGGCTCCTGGCGCCGCGCGCCCAGGGGACGTTCCGCCTCGCGGTCGTGCCCGTCGAGTTCAAGGATGCGCGCCGGGACACGCGGTTCACGGACGACCACCTGCGCCGGGCGCTCTTCTCGCGGGGCGAGTACACGGGTGAGTCGCCGTCCGGCGAGCGCGTCTTCGGCAGCCTGGCCGACTACTACGCCGAGAACTCGTGCGGGCGGTTCGCGCTCGAGGGCGACGTCCTGAAGACGGCCGAGGTGCGGGCGCCGCGGGCGGACATCGGGCGCATGTTCGCGCCGCTCGCCTGGGCCCGGTTCCTGGGCGACGCCCTCGCCAGCCTGAGCGCGCGGGCCGGCGCGGACGCGCTCGACTCGTTCGACGCCGTCGCCTTCGTCATCGCCGGCGACCACGGGCCGCCGGCGAGCGTCCTCTGGCCGCACGCGAACGTGATCCCGTACCGGGGCCGGCTGCTCCGCTACTACGTCATGTCGGAGAAGGAGGGCGGGAAGTTCGCGGCCGTCGGCGTCCACTGCCACGAGTTCGGCCACGTCCTCGGGATCCTCGACAAGTACGGCGTCGGGCACCCGGCCGGCGTCGGCGTCTTCTGCGTGATGGCCATCGGCGGGCAGGCGACGGGGTCCGCGGGCCGGCACCGGCCCCTCCACTTCTGCGCCGTCTGCAAGGAGAAGCTCGGCTGGCTCGACCCGGTGACCGTCGACCCGCGGGTCGCCCAGCGCCTGCGCCTGCGCGGCGTCGAGGGCCGCCCGGGAGAGGCCCTGAAGGTCCTCGTGTCGAAGAACGGGAGCGAGTACTTCCTCCTCGAGAACCGCCGCCGCGCGGGCTTCGACTCGGGCTTCCCGCGCGCGGGCCTCCTCATCTGGCACGTCGGCGAGTGGGGCCAGCGCCTCCGGAACCGCCTCCCCTTCTACGACCTGGACCTCGAGGAGGCGCACGGCCAGGACGGCCGCGACGGGCCCTTCAAGGACCTCGCCCGCGTCCCGTTCCCGCTCCCCGGGGCGAACGGGTTCACGCCGCAGACGAAGCCGTCGTCGCGCTCCGTGCGGCCGGGCGCCCTGCCGGTGTGGATCACCGAGATCGCCGAGGACGGCGAGAGCATCACCCTGCGCATCGGGAGGGCCCGACGCGCAGGGTGGTTCTGAGCTTCCCGGCGCCTACTCGGCGGCGACGGCCGCCCCGAGCTTGACGACGATGTCGCCGAGCTTCTGGGCGAACGAGCGCGCGATCTGGGGCCCGTCGCCGGTCACGATCCGGCCGTCGGCGACGAGCGACTCGCCGACGTAGATCGCGCCGCCCGCGCGGAGCGACTGGATCGAAGCGTCCGTGCGGTAGACGGTCGCCCGCTTGCCCTTGAGGACGCCCGCCTTCGCGAGCACGGCGCCCGAGAGGCAGATCCCGCCGATCGGTCTTCCGCGCTCCTGCGCGTCGCGCAGCAGCCGGTGCAGGTCCTGGTTCTCCCAGAGGAACGTGGGCGAGCCCATCCCGCCCACGACGAAGACGGCGTCGAAATCGTCCATCCGGCACGCGTCGATGGTCGCGTGCGGCTGGGCGACCCCGCCGAGCATGCCCTTCGCGGCCTCGGTCCCCGTCGAGGCGACGGTCACCTTGGCCCCGCGCGCTTCCAGCGCGGCCCGCGGCTCGAAGAGCTCCTCGTCCCGGAAGTTCCGCGGCGCGATGACGGCGAGGAAACGCTTCCCCGCGAGGTCCTGGTCTCTCGCCATGGCTCCCCTCCCATCCGGCCCTGCTTCTCCCCCGCGGGCGAACATCCTACCCAGGGCGACGGCCGGCGTAAACGCCCAACGCGCGAACGGTGCAACGTCAAGGCGCCAAACGGCCTCAAAAGCGACGAGGCCGTCCGCGCATCTCGCGCCGACGGCCTCGGTTCAGGCCGGGAGAGGACCGGCGGGAACCGGGCTGCTCGCCCTAGGCGTTCTCGCGGCTCAGCACCGCGGCCCCGGCGTCGTTCAGGTCCCAGTAGACGACGTTGAACTTGCGCGAGATGAAGACCGAGACCTCGCGGTCCTGCTGGAACGCCTTGAGCTCGGCCTGGAGGCGCGAGCGCGTCGTCTGGTTCTGGCACTCCTCGCGGAGGAGGACCTGGGTGTCGTGGATCTGCTGGTCGAGGTAGCGGATGAGGTCGCGCTCCTCGCTGTTGAACGACGAGTCCGCCGGCTCGTGCGCGTTGCGGGGCGCGAAGTCGATGAAGATGAAGCTGCCGTTCCAGCGGGCCGTCCGCGGCGCCGGCGCGGGCCGCGTGGGCGGGGGCGGGGGCTTTACGGGCAGCGGCCGCGGCGGCTGCACGGGCCGGCCGTGGATGACCGCCGGGGCGGGCGGCGCGACCACCACCGGACGCACGGCGGGCGCCGGCCGGACGACGTGCATCGCGGGCGCGGGCGGCGGCTGGTGGACGACGGCCGGGCGCGCGACCGGCGGGCGCACGATCTTGAGGAAGCCCATCTTAGTCCCCCGTTTCCCTCGGTTGTTCCTCGGGTTGCGGCGGCGTCATCGGCTCCGCGACCCCACGCGTGAAAAGTGTAGCACGCGGCATGGCGCGTGTGAAGCCGGTTGTTGACTTCACCCGATTCGCCTGTAGAATTCGACGCCTTCGACCCAGGAGGCGGAGTCCCATGATCTTCCGGCGCCCCTCCCTCCTCGCTCTGCAGGTGTTGCTCGCCGCCGTCCCGCTCTCGGCCGTCACCGCCGGGCCCGCGACCGCCGACTCGCTCGTCTCCCTGCCCGAGCCCGACTACGCCGCGCCCGCGCGCAACGTCCAGCTCGCGCCCCTCCTCGACGGCGTGACCGCGATCGTCTACCCGACGCGCGGCTGCACGGCCCTCGTCGCCCCGGGCGATGAGCTGGCCCCGGTCGTGCTCCTCGCCGACGGCGGGGTGACGACGGACTTCCGCGCCCGCGTCGAGCTGTCGCGGCACCCGGCGCGCCCGCCCGTCGTCCGGCTGACGCGCGACCTCTCGCGCACGGGGCTCGCCTACGACGCCGCGACGGGCACGTACCGGCTGCGGTTCGCGGTCCCGCCGGACGTCCCCGAGGACGCGTACGACCTCGTCGTCGAGAGCGCCGCCCTGCCGAACGGGGGCGACCGCCAGACGAACGCCGTGCGCGTGCGGCGCGCCCGCGCCGACTTCGAGTTCTCGCTGATCGCCGACACCCAGATCCGCGATCCCACGACGACGTTCCCGCAGAAGTTCGAGCAGGTCCTGAACGAGCTCCGGCTCCGCGACGTGGCCTTCACGTTCCTGAGCGGCGACCTCAACTTCGGGAGCGACTACCCGCAGGAGTACGCCGAGAACCGGGCGATCGTGGACCGCGCCGGCCTTCCGCTCCACGTCGCCGCCGGCAACCACGACGGCTACGCCTGGCTCGACCCGAAGACCGCGGCGGTCGAGTACGACGGCCTGCACCACTACAAGCGGACCTTCGGCCCGCTCCTCTACTCCTTCCGCGTCGGGACCTACCGGTTCGTCGTCACGAACAGCTTCGACGGACCGCCCGAGCGGCGGAACGCCTTCTCCTTCCTGACGGTCAACTCCGGCGGGCAGTACGACCCGGCCCAGCTCGCGTGGATCGACGCCGAGGCGCGCGCCGCGACGGCCGCCGGGGAGGAGGTCTTGGTGGTGAGCCATCACGATCCCCACGGGAACGTGACCGCGAACGTCGTCGCCTACCCGTGGAGCCTGAGCAACGTCGGCGCGTCCGGAGGCCCCTGGAACGACGCGGCCTCGAAGACGGCGTTCCGGCGGATCGTCGAGGAGACGCGCGTCCGCTACGTGCTCTACGGCCACCAGAACCACGACCGGCGCGACGACGTCACCGTCGGGGCCGGCACGGCGCTCGGCCCGCACCCGCTCACCTGGCTCATGAGCCGGTCGCCCTGCAACTCGCCCGAGGCGGAGTGCGGCTATCGCGTGTTCGACGTGCGGGGCGGGGCGATCGCGTCGTTCGAGTTCGACGCCGCGGCCGGGGTCGGCTCCGTCCCGTTCCCGCTCGGCGGGAACCTGGCGCTCGCGCTCGGAACGCCGAACGACGGGTCGCGCGCGCGCGTCGCGGCGCGCGTGGACAGCCGGCTCGCGCGGCCGGTCGACGTCACGCTGCCGCTCGTCGCGACCGCGGACCCGCGCGGCGTGCGGGCGACGGCCGGCACGATCCGCGAGGTCGCGCTCACCGACCTCGGCGCCTACCTCGTCTACGTCCGCGTGACGGTCCCGGCGCAGGGCGGCGTCGAGGTGGTCGTCGAGCCCGATCCCTCGGGCGCCGGCGCCCTCCCCGGCTTCGTCGCGGGCGGGAGCGCCCCGGGCGGGGGATCGCCGTCCCCCGCGCCCGCCGGCCCCACGACCACCGCCGGAGCACCCCCGAACGGCGGGGGCGGTGGCGGCGGCGGCGGATGCGCGGTCGGCGCGAGCGCTCCGCAGGCTTCGGCGATGTGGCTGCTCGGGCTGGGCGCGCTGGTCGCGATTCGCGTCATGGCGCGGAAACGAAGAGCTTAGACACGGAGAAAGACCGGAGAGCACGGAGGTCACGGCGGAGCCGCCCGGGATCGGATCCTCCGTGACCTCCGTGTTCTCTTTTCTTCGCTCGGTGTCGAAGAGATCTCCGTGTCTCTCCCCCCTCCACCCCACGTGAGGATCGTCGACGGCCGCATCCACGTGGACGGCCGGTCCGTGCTCCTCTACGGCGCCGAGGTCCAGTACTTCCGGATCCGCGACCGCGCCCTCGATCCCGCCCGCACGCACGCCGCCTGGGCGGAGACCCTCGACCGCCTGCGCGACGCCGGCATGAACCTCGTCACGACGTACGTCCCCTGGGACTGGCACGAGCGCGAGGAGGGCCGCTTCGACTTCGCCGGCGCCCGCGACCTCGGCCGGTTCGTCGCCCTCGCCGAGGAGCGCCGCCTGTACGTCGGCCTGAAGCCCGGCCCGCTGATCACGGCCGAGTGGCCCCGCGGCTTCGGGACGTTCGGGGCCGTGCCGGCCTGGTGGAAGGAGCGGCACCCGCAGGCGCTCTGCCGCGACCGCGACGGCCGCCCGTTCTCCTTCCACCCGCTCTACCCGTGGCTCCGGGGGACGGCCGCCGACCGCCAGCCGTCGCTCCTCGCGCCCGAGTACCTCGAGGCCGTCGGCCGCTGGTTCGCGGCCGTCGCCCGCGTCGCCCGGCCGTTCGTCGGCCCCGGGCGCCCGGTCGTGCTCTGGCAGATCGACAACGAGACGAACTTCTACTGGTCCGACCACTACCGGATCGACTTCCACGAGAGCGCCCTCGCGCATCACCGCGCCTTCCTCGAGGCGCGCCACGGCCGGCCGCCCCCGGCCGACCTGAAGCCGCCGCACGCCGGCGGGCACGAGGCCGGGAGCGCGCACGACGACTGGTTCGACGCCGGGGCCGCCCTCATCGAGGAGTACCACCGGCGGCTGCGCGCCGCCTGGGAGGCGGTCGGCATCCGCGAGCCCGATGTGCTCTTCACGACGAACGACACGCCTCAGGCGGTCCCGGGGCGCGGCCTGCTGCTCCCGCACGGACCCCGGAAGAACGCCGCCGGGGTCCACGCCCTCGACATCTACCCGCGCTGCATCCCGGGGCCGGGGCCGCTCTTCGACCTGCCGGCGCAGGCCGACCTCTTCGCCCTGCTCTTCCGGCGGTGGGCGGCGGCGCCGCTCGCCGTCGAGGTCCAGGCCGGGATCTACGAGATCCCGCTGCTCGGGAAGAAGCGGACGGTCACGCCCGTCCTCCCCGAGGTGACCGAGCAGCTCGTGCTGAAGCTGCTCGCCCACGGGATGCAGGCCGTCGTCGCCTACGTCCTGCGCGGGGGCTGGAACGCGGACGGCTCGCCCTACGACTTCCAGGCGCCCCTCGACCTGGACGGCGAGCCGCGGCCGCGCTACGAGCTCCTGCGGCGGATCGGGGCGCGGCTGCTCGCGGACGGCGCCGCCGGCGAGGCCCTGGCCGCGAGCGAGGCGGTCGAGGACGACGTGGCCGTCGCCGTGACCTCGTCCCGGCTCGCGCCGCGGCCGGACCTGCCCGTCGACCCGCAGGCCGTCTTCGGCCAGGAGGCGGCGGCCGTGCACGCCTGGCTCCTCCACGCGGGCGCGAACGCGCGCGCCGTGGACCTGGCGGTCGCGACGGACGGCGAGCTCTCCTCCGTCCGCGCCCTCTTCTTCCCGTGCCCGGGCGACCTGCCGGCCGCCGAGGCCTCGAAGCTCCGGCGTTACGTCGAGGAGGCGGGCGGGACGCTCGTCTGCCTCCTCCGTCCGGGGCCCCTCGCCCCGGGCCTCTTCCCGGCCGAGGAGGCGCCGCCGGCGCGACGGTTCTCGATCCCCGGGCTCAGGCGCGGGGCGGTCGCCTTCGCGCTCGACCGGGCCGGCGGCACGTTCGCAACCGACCTCACGGGCCCGCAATGGCTCGCACCGGACGGCGCCGAGCCGCTGCTGTTCGCGGGCGGGGCGACGCCCGGGCGCCTGTGCCTCGGCTACGCCCGCCGCGCCGGCCGCGGGCTGGCCGTCCTCATCGGGCCGAACGTCGCCGACATCTACAACCGGCGCGCCTACTACGCCGAGTCGCCCGTCGGCCTCGACGCCCGCCGGCTCCTCGCCCGCCGCCTGCTCGGGCGGGCGGGCGCCTCCTTCGCCCTCGACCCCCTCGCCCCGCGCGACGTCGCGGTCGCCCGCCGGGTCCGGCGGGAGGCGGGCGGGGGGCTCCTCGTCTTCCTGTTCCGCGGCGACTCGACGCCCGGCCGCTCGGGCGCGCGGATCGCGGACCTCGAGCGGGTCGGGATCGAGGAGCGCGAGACCTACGAGGTGGTCGAGCGGCTGTCGGGGACGAGGGTCGAGCGGCCCGGGCGAGCGCTCGCGGAGGCCGGGATGGCGGCCGACCTGCCGGGCTACGGTTCGGGTGTGTTCCGCGTCGCGCCCCGGGTCCCCCGCGGCCTGATTTCTTCTTGATTCCCGGGCATCCCCGGATAGAATCCGCTCCCTCATGCACCCGTTGCGCCATGGAGCCTTCGCCCTGCTCGCGACGCTCGCCGCGGTCGCGGTCGCGGGGCCCGCGGCCCGCGCGAACACCGACCTCGACACGTTCGGCTTCGGCGGTCGCGGGCCCGCGCTCGGCGGGGCCTACACGGCGCTCGCGAGCGACTACACGGCCACGTACTACAACCCGGCCGGCCTCGTCGGGACGCGCGACGGCTCGTTCGGCGCGGGCTTCAGCTTCGCCGACTACGGCCTCGAGTTCGACCCGGACGGGGGCTCGGCCGTCGCGGACGACGCCGAGCGGATCGACGACCTCTCGGCGATCTCGTTCGGCGTCACCAAGACCCTGGGGCCGGCGGGCACGTTCGCGAACCGCGTGAGCCTCGGGATCGGGCTGTTCCTCCCGACGCGCAAGGTCGTCGGCGCGACCGTCCGGACGGCGCCCGGCGAGCCGCGCTTCTTCATGTACGGCGAGCAGCGCGACAAGATCGCGATCCTCCCCGCAGCCGCCTTCAAGGTCTTCGAGTCCGAGGACGGGCACACGCTCTCGATCGGCGCCGGATTCAGCGCCCTCGCCGACATCGACGGCCGCTTCGAGATCAACGTCTTCGGCAACGCGCGGCCGTTCCTCGTCGAGCAGGAGCTCGACTACGACGCGGCGCCCATCTTCGGCCTGTTCTGGTGGCCGCTCCCCTGGCTCAGCTTCGGCGTGACCTACCGGGGCGAGCTGTCGCTCAAGGCCGACCTCGTGGCGCCGATCGACGTCGACGGGCTCCCGGAGACCCCGCCCGACGTCGTGCTCGACCTCGAGGCGATCACCCTCTTCTCGCCGGCGCAGATCCAGGGCGGATTCGCGATCGACCCGCTCGTGCCGTTCGACCCGACGCTCGACTGGCTGACGATCGCGTTCGACCTGACGTACCTCTTCTGGTCCGACTTCCACGACCCGTTCCTCGTGGTGGACACGGGGTCCGGGCTCGGCGCCGGTCAGATCGACCCCGACTTCCGCGACGTCTTCATTCCGCGCCTCGGGATCGAGATCGCCCCGATCAAGTACCTGGCGGTCCGCCTCGGGTACTTCTTCCAGCCGTCGCCGGTCCCCGAGCAAGACCACTCGGGGGCGGCGGAGACGAACATCCTCGACGCCGACAAGCACGTGATCTCCCTCGGCGTCGGGATCTACATCTGGAGCGAGCGAGATGAGGTCGAGACGCTCGAGACCGGCGAGAAGGTCGTGAAGACCGTGCCCTACACGCCCTTCAGCGTGGATCTGTTCGTCCAGTACCACATCCTCGAGTCGACGCGGAACGACAAGGACCTCGTGAACGGACCGAGCCCCATCGTCGCGACCGGCTACGAGGTCGAGGGTTCCATCCTGAACGTCGGCGTGTTCCTCAACTTCCGCTTCTGAGACGGCCCGCTCGCCGGGGGCCGTTTCCGGCCGGAAACGCCCGCCTTTCCAAACTTGGAAATGCGGGCCATGTTCGGTAACGTCCGGATCCGTCTCGTCGCCATAAGCATTGGTTGTACGGAGTCTTAGGCCTTCGGTACTCGCGGCACGACAATTGCTCTAATCGGGCATCCTCCGTACCAAGGCGGAGGGGACCGGGGGCGAGGGGCCCCCTGTCCGGGGGGAAAATCAGGGGGTCCATCCGCATGAGGCGTCGTCGGTTCGTCGGCACGGTCGTCTACTTCCTCGTCCTCGCCCAGGTCCTCCTGCCGGGGCTGGGCTGCGGGCGAGACTCGACCAGCCACGGCGTGCGCTCCGCGCCCGGAGGGATCGGCGGCGGCGCGCTCGCCGGCATGAACATCGGCGAGGTCGTCTTCCGGGTCGTCCGCTCGCAGCTCGCGGCGTCGCCGGACCACGCGCAGGAGAAGGTGACCGCGCTCGAGGCGCGCCACGACGAGTTCGTGGCGGCCGTGAACGCCACGCTCACCGCCGACTCGCTCCAGCAGCTCGGCCCGACGCTCCGCTCGGTCCTCGAGCTCGTGGACGACGGGACGCTCCCGGCGATGACCGAGAACATCGCCCTGATCCTCGAGATGGTCCTGACCGAGCCCGACCAGCGGACCCTCAAGGCGCTGGCCGCGCTCCAGAACACGCGCAGCGTGGTGCCGGCCGGCGACACGCGCGAGTTCGCGGCCCGCCTCGTCAACTACCGCGAGATCGAGCAGCTCTTCGAGGCGATCTCGGAGATCATCCGCCTGAACGACGGCGTCGACGACGCCGGCCGGCCGAACGGCGAGCAGGACCTCGTCCGCGAGGTCCTGGACGTCGCGAGCCGGAAGCTCAAGGAGGCCGGGCAGCCCGCGGCGCCCGCCTCGACGGCCCCGGGCGGCGGCGCGGCGGGCGGGCTCCTCGCGGGCATCGGCGACGAGCTCCTGAAGCATGCGCCGCTCCGCGGGACCTCGACCTTCGGGGTCCCGGCGTGGGTCGCCCGCGCCGACGCCAAGGGCAACGCCGAGGTCGCCGTCGACCCCGTCACGCGCACGCTCTACACGCCGTTCACGGACCGCGACCGCGACCTCGTGGCCGACACGGACGCGGACGGCTATCCGGTCGACGCGGCCGGCGCCCGGATCGACATCGCCCCCTTCGGCCACCAGGGGCTGCGCGACGGCGACGGCCGGGCCATGGCCCACGACGGGCGCACGCTCTACGTCTACGTCGACGCGAAGCAGACCCTGCTCGCCCACTTCCTGACGCTCGCCGGCGAGGCCCTGCGTCGCGACTACGGCTCGCAGGTCGCCGACATCCTCCAGGTCGTCCTCGGGCCGCAGGTCGCGAACGACAACGGCACGCCCCTCGACCCGAGCGACGACTTCCAGGGCTACGCCGCCGACAACCCGGTGCCGGACCTGCTCTACGGCGGGCTCGAGACGTTCAAGTACCCGCACAGCCCGAAGGTCTGCCGCGCGGTCTCGGCGCTCGCCGACCGCGATCCGCGGAAGGCCGAGCAGCTCCTCCTCGGGCTCGGCAAGGTGCTCGAGAAGCTGCGCCCCGTCTCGCTCCAGGGGCAGTCGCCGAGCGCCCAGTCGCGCCAGCTCACGGACCAGCTCGTCGCCCTCTTCGACCAGGTGTTCGAGACGGGCACGGGCCGGCTCCTGATCGACGTCATCTACCGGATCGGTCAGTCGGCGCGCGATCTGCCGGCCGAGCTCGCGCTCATGGCGCGCTACCGGACGATCGTGCGCAACCCGGCGACCGGGCGGGTCGACCTCTCGCGGTCGGTCCCCGTGGACTACAGCGCCGCGCCCGGGACGTTCAACCGGAGCGTGCTGCACCAGCTCTGCGACCTCGTGGCGCACGCCGACCAGTGCCGGACGTTCATCTTCTTCGGCGGGTCGCTCGCCGACACCGTCCTGAACCTCATGGCGTCGCAGTCGCCCCAGACCGTCGCCCAGCTCTCGGCGGCGCTCCAGGGGCTGAAGCCGCTCGTGTCGCTCTACTGCCCGCCGATCGCCAACGACATCGACGCGATCGACGGCCTCGTCCAGAGCGGCGCGCTCGACGCCTTCCTGCCGATCGCCAAGGCCTTCAAGGACAAGGGCCGGATCGACCTCCTGAAGAACATCCTGATCACCCTCGACCGCTCCTACCTGACCGTCCTCCGGCCGTCCGAGCCGTCGATGTACGACGTCCTCGCGAGCGGCGGCGTCGAGCACATCTTCGACGTCCTCGCGATCGCGACGCAGGTCCGCGACCCGCTGACGAACGAGACGTGCGCGGACATCCTGGCCGACGCGATCGGCGACCTCGTCGACGACGACCGCGTCGTCGTCGACCGCCGCGGGCGGCGCGTTCAGTCGCTCCTCCACCTGCTCCTGACCCCGCTCCGGACCATGGAGGATCGCCTGGCGGCGGCCGGCTCGCTCGGCCAGCTCAACGACCTCATGTTCAACGTCACCGACCTCCTGGTCGAGCGGCGCGTCAACGACAACGGCACCCCCGGCAACCCGGGCGACGACTTCGAGGAGCTGGTGCAGCCGAGCCTCGTGCCCTTCGTGGCCCGCATGCTCGACCTCATGGCGCGCAACCTGCCGACGACGTCGTCGGCGCGCATCTCGTACATCGCCCAGCAGCAGCAGGACTCGGTGCGGTTCTTCATGGGGCGGGACTTCGCCGCCCTCGTCCGCCTCGTGGATGCGCTCAAGCGGGCCCCGGGCTCCGGCGCCATCCGCCTCGCGGTCATGAACCTCCTGACGCCGCAGGCGAACCCGCAGGACGACGTGTTCGGGAGCCTGCTGAAGCTCGCGGCGGTCGCGCTCCAGACGAGGGTCGACTCGGCGCCGGTCCGCGACCTCGCGGCCTTCCTCGGCGCGGTGATCGACCCGGCCGCGAACCGGATCGTACCGCTCCTCTCGGGGCTCACGGCCCTCATGCGCGCCCAGGCGGGGCACGCGTTCCTCGCCCTGCTGCGGAACTACCTGAACCCGGCGCCCCCCGGCGCGGGGCTGCTGCCGGGCCAGTCGCCGGCCGAGGTCATCGGCTCGGTCATGGAGGACATCCGGGCCGCCGGGAACGGCGGGCAAACCCCGGGCGCCGCGACCGTCCAGGAGATCGACGACGGCATCCGCGGGATCGTGACGTTCATCCGCGATCGCCAGAGCGGGCTCGCGTACATCTTCGACGTGATCCGCGGGCGGCGGCGGTAAGGACGAGCCCCGGAGGCCGAGCGGCTGGAGGAGGGGGAAGTGCGGGTAGGAAGAGGACTGTCCATCGCGCTCATCGTCTCGGTGGCCTCCTGCTCGGGCGGCGGCGGGGGCGGCGGCTCCCCCGCGCCAGGCGCGGCGCCCGGGACGGGTGCGCCCCCGGCCCAGCCCGGGAGCGGCGGCCCGGCGGCCACGCCCGCGTCCCCCGCTCAACCCCCGCAGGGTCAGTGGCTCCGCGGCGACCTCCACGTCCACACGCGCCACAGCGGCGACGCGTCGAGCTACGGCGACAACGTCGAGACGACGATCCGCCTCGCCGAGTCGGCGGGCCTCGACTTCATCGTGATCTCCGACCACCGGCAGACCACGATCCTGTCCGATCCGCAGTTCCGCAACACGCCGACCTCCCTCATCCTCGTCGCGGGCGAGGAGTGGGGCGGCGGCGGCCACGCGGGCGCGCACAACATCACCCGGGACCCGCTCGACCACACGCAGAACTCCTCGGGCGGCGTCCAGAACGTGTCGCCGCGGATGGACGTCGTGATCGACGACATCCACTCGATGAACGGCTTCTTCGTCCTGAACCACCCGCTCGACCCGAAGATCTTCTTCCTCTGGGACCCGCAGAACTTCGACGGGATCGAGATCTGGAACACGGCCTGGGCCTACCGGGCGACGACGGACGCCCAGGAGGCCGAGGCGCGGAGGGAGGTCCAGGACAAGGGCCTCACCGCGGTCGGGCTCGACGCCCCGCCCGAGTTCTGGGCCGGCGTCGCGGCCAAGGGCGGCGGCCACAACTACCAGGCGCTCAAGTTCTGGGAAGCCCACCTCACGAGCGGCAAGCACGTCGCGGCCGTGGGCGGCGGCGACCGCCACTTCCTGGTGATGCCCGGGATGCCGACGACGTACGTCTTCGCGACCGACCGCTCGCCGAACGGGATCTCCGAGGCCGTGCGGCGCGGGCGCACCTACGTGACGCGCGGGCCGGACGCCTGCCAGGTCGACTTCACCGCCGACCGGGACGGTGACGGCGTCTTCGAGACGATCGTCGGCGACTCGATCCCGCTCGCGAACGGGCGCCCGATCGACTTCAAGATCGACGTCCGCGACGCCGACGGCGGCAAGGTCGACCTCATCCGCAACGGCCAGGTCGTGCAGACCTGGAACGTGAGCGGGACCTCGTTCACGGCGACCTTCACGGATCAGCCGCAGGCGCGCTCCTGGTACCGGCTCGACGTCTACGAGCCGATCGACCTCTCCTTCCCGAACGCCCAGTTCGTGAAGTACCTCGTGATGGGCGTGCCGCTCCAGAACCTCGGGTTCCTCGGGAGCACGATCCAGAGCATCGCCTCGCGCATCCAGTGGCTCGTGGACACGGGCGGCCCCCTGGCCGTCTACATGCTCGCCTTCGGCCACCAGTCGGGGATCACGACGTCGCCGCTGCCGACGGCCTACCCGACGTTCGTCTTCCCCGAGGGCTTCAGCCGGCTCGTGAACATCGACCTGCACGACCCGGACTACTGCCGCGGCGCCATCACGAGCCCGATCTGGGTGGAGTAGCCCGGCGGTCGCCCGAGTAGCGCGCCCGTTCCCGAAATCGTATCCTCTTCACGCGCGTCGCGGCGCCGCTCCCGCACCAGGCGGGCGGCCCTCGCGGCCGGACCGGAGGGGTTGAGGGGAGGGGCGCGACGTGTCCATGCGGCCGGGAACCGTCGTCGGCGATTACCGCATCATCAAGCTGCTCGGCGAGGGCGGCATGGGCCAGGTGTACCTGGCCCAGCACCAGACGCTCGGGCAGCACGTCGTCGTCAAGGGCATCCACCGCGAGCTGCTCGCCAACGCCGAGATGCGCGGGCGCTTCTCGCGCGAGGCCGAGGCCATGCAGCGGCTCTCGCACCCCAACATCGTCGCCTACTACAACTTCCTGCAGATGCAGGACGGCGCCTTCATCGTCATGGAGTACGTCGACGGCGTCACCTTCGACGACCTCATCCTGAAGGCGGGGCTGATCCCGCCGGCCCGCGCCGTCGAGCTGATCCTGCCCGTCCTGGCCGCGCTCGAGTTCGCCCACGGCCGCGGCGTCATCCACCGCGACCTCAAGCCCGCGAACATCATGCTCGGCCGCGACGGCGTGGTCCGCGTGCTCGACTTCGGGACGGCGAAGCTCGTCGACCGGCCCGGCCTCACCCGCATGGGGACGACGCTCGGGACCGCGACGTACATGCCGCCCGAGCAGCTCATGGGGCGCGAGCTGACGCCGGCGACGGACATCTACGCGATCGGCATCACGCTCTACGAGATGTGCACCGGCCGCCTGCCGTACGAGGCGGACGACACGATGTCGCTGATCCGCAAGGTCTACACGGAGCCGCCCGTCTCGCCGAGCGTCTACTACCCGGCGACGCCGAAGCCGCTCGCGGAGGCCATCCTCAAGTGCCTGGCGAAGTCCCCGGAGCAGCGCTTCCCGACGGCCCGCGCCCTCCAGCAGGCGATCGAGCCCATCGTCGTCGCGGCCCGCCCGACGACGCCGGCCCCGGCCGTGGCCGAGGCCCCGACGTCCGCCGGCCGGCGCCCGAGCGCGGCCGCGGCGGCTGCCGCCCCGGGGGCCGCCCGGAGGCTGCCCCCGGCGACCTCGCGTCTCCCGTCCGCCCTCGCCGCCGTGGGCGGCGCGGGCGCCGGCCTCGTCGGGGTCCTGGCGGGGGGCGGGCTCGTCTGGCTCGGTCACGCGACGCCGGGCCTGGCCGTCGCCGGCGGCGCCGCGGCGGTCTGGGCGGCGAGCACCGGCCTTCTCGGCCGCATGGTCGTCGGCCTCATCCAGCGGGAGGCGGCCGAGGCGGCGGCCGCGGCCGCCGCCCCCGCCCCGACCCCGGCGCCCGCTCCGGCGCCCGCTCCGGCCGCCGCCCCCGCCTCCGCACCGGCCCCGCTCGCCCGGTGGACCGCGGCCGGCCCGCCGCCCCTGTCCGGCGCCGACTCCGGGCAGGTCGCGCTCCGCAAGAGCGGCGGCGGCTGGCGCCACAACCCGATCGACCCGGAGGCGCTCCGGGGCACGCTCGGCTCGCTCGAGGCGACGAGCGAGGAGCAGGTCCGGCGCGGGGCCCCCCAGAAGACGGCGATCGCCAGCGCGGAGGAGATCGCCCGCGTCGTCGGCTCCCCGGGGCCGGCCCCGGAGAGCGCCGCCGAGGACGCCCGCTGATGCCCCGGCGGCGCGCCTTGCGCGCGGTCCTTCCGCCCGCGGAGGGGTGACGGCGAGGGCCGCCCGGTCCGCCCCCGGAGGCGCCAATTGCCGGCCGGCCAAGCGGTAAGGAGAACACCGCGTTGGAACGGGCCACCCCGCCTCGTATACTGAAGCGCGAGGCCGGGGCGGCGTCCGGCGCGCTACCGCGCGCGAGTCGCGGTCGCGTCGGGCCCCGCGGCCGGGAGGTGGGGATGGGCCACGCGGCGGGTGGGCGGTTCGGCGGGAGATTCGCGCCCGGTCTCCTCGGCCTGGCCGCGCTCGTCGCCGCCTCCGCCGGGTGTCACGCGGTCGTCCTCAACAACCGTCTGCCCTCCGGTCCCGAGACCGAGACGCCGTCGTTCGTCATCCGCTCCGATGTCACGGGCGCCCCGCGCGCCCTCCTCGGGGCGGCCGCCGAGGAGATGCGCGCCGAGCTCGAGCGGCTCCTCCCGGCCGGGGCCGGCGCCGGCAACGAGGACAAGCGCCGCATCGTCGTCTTCGCCCGGCGCGCCGACTTCGAGCGCTACCTCTCGGCCCACCTGTTCGGCCCGCCGACCGCGATCGGGTTCTACTGCGACCTCGGCGAGGAGTGCGCCCTCGCCTGGCGCGATCCGCCCGGCCCCGAGGACCTCCGCGTCCTCCGCCACGAGCTCGTGCATCAGCACCTCGCGTCGAGGCTCGAGACGCCGCTCCCGGCGTGGCTCGAGGAGGGCCTCGCCGAGCGCCTCGCCCTGGCCGTGCCGCCGTCGCTCGAGGCCGGCGTCGGCGACGACGCGACCTGGGCCGACTACCGGGCGCGCCGCCTCGCCGCCGACACGATCTTCGCCGCGCTCGAGATCCACGCCGGGCGCCGGAGCTTCGAGGGCCGCGAGGCCGAGCCGGCGAGCGCGGTCCCCGCGCCCTCGTGGGCGAGCGGGAGCGAGAGCGGCTACGTCTACCACCTCCTCTTCGTCCGCTTCCTGCTCGAGGCCGAGGACGGCCGGTACGCCGCCTCGCTCGCCCGCTGGCTCGACCAGGGCGTGCGCGGCGAGCCCGTCGCGCTCGACCTCCGCGACCACTTCGCGACCGTGGCCGACGTCGAGCAGGCCTTCCACTCGTTCGTCGTCAACGACGCCCTGAACCTGCTCTCGGGCGAGGCGAGCTGCCCGCGCCTCAACCTGCCGAAGCCCCTGCGGAGCCCGACGCCGGCGGCGACCGCGTCCGCGCCGTCCCTCGACGTCGGCGGGATCGGCCTCCTGAGGGCGAGCCCGGGCGACCACGCGGGCGAGCGCCTGCTCGCCTCCGAGCTCCGGATCCTGAGGGCGCTGCGGGCCTTCATCGGCATCGGCCCGGCGGGCGCGTTCCCGCCCGCGCCGCGCCCGAGCTTCTTCAGCGAGCCCGGCCCCGGGCGTTGAGGTCCCCCGCCCCGTGCGCGTGACCGGCGGGAAGTACCGCGGCCGCGAGATCGCGGCGCCGGCGGGCAAGGGCACGCGGCCCGTCCTCTCGCGCGTGCGCCAGGCGATCTTCAACACCCTCGGGCCGCACCTCGAGGACGCCCACGTCCTCGACCCGTTCTGCGGGACCGGCGGCTTCGCGATCGAGGCCCTGTCGCGCGGCGCCCGGGCGGCCGTGTGCGTCGACGTGAGCGCCGAGGCGGTCGCGACCATCCGCGACAACCTGCGCCGCCTGGGCGTCGCCGAGGAGGTCCTGGTCTACCGCAACGACGCGTTCGCCGCGGTCCGCAAGCTCTCGGAGCGCGGGCGCCGCTTCGGCGTGATCGCGGTCGCGCCGCCCTACTGGAAGGGCCTCGAGCCGAAGATGCTCGCCCTGATCGACGAGGTGGACCTGCTCGGGCCGGGCGGGATCCTGTTCGTGCAGCGCGACGCGAAGGACAGGCTGGCGGCCGAGACGCCGCCGCTGACCCGGCTGGTCCGCGCGAAGACGCGCGAGTACGGGAACACGGCGATCGACTACTACGAGCGCCGGCCGGAGGGGTCGGGGTCGAGGGAACCGGTGTGAGACGCGAGATCGGGGTAGACGGGAGACGGGGAGACCGGGTCGGCTACGGCTTCTCGAGCTCGCGCTTCGTGAACTTCCCGTCCGCGATCCCCTGGTCGAGCTCGCGCCCTCGATCGTAGACGAGCGTCGTCTTCGAGCCCGTCTGCTTGTTCTCCATGACGGTCTCGCCCGGGCGCCAGTAGCCGCCCACCCGCTCGATCTTCGCGTTCGTCTGGACCTTCAGGAGCTTCCCGCCGGCGTCGTAGTAGTCGACCCGGAGGACGACGAGCCGGTCCTCGTCCTTGTCCACGTAAAGGGTGCGCTTCTCGTAGCCGGTCTCCCGGGTGACGGCGTCGTCCTTCGGGACCGCCGCGATCACGTGGCAGGCCCGCCCCGCCTCGGTCGCCTCGCCCTCGAGCCGGTAGCGGTGCTTCTTCAGGTCCTCGGTCCGGAGGTCGCCGTGCGTGAAGTCCGTCCCGGCGAAGCTCTGGGCCCGCGTCGCGCCCGCGATGCGCGTGCTCTTGCGGAGCTCGGGCACGAAGAGGTACTGCTCGTCGTCGCCGTCGTCCTGCTCGAGCGTGAGCAGGCCCGTCCCCTTGACGTCGGCCGGGGCGAGGAACCGGACGAGCAGCTTGTCGGCCCTCCCCTCCCCCGCCTTGAAGAGCGTCTCGAGCTCGCGCGTGCGCCGCTCGCCGCGGGCGGAGAGGACGAGGACCGAGACGAGGGCGCGCTCGTCCTTCGCCCGGTTCTTCGAGTCGACGCGCTCCATGAGCGGGCGCGCGTCGTCCTCTGCGACGGCGGAGCCCGCCGCGGCGAGCGTCGGCGCGAGGATGACGGCGGCGGCGGCGAGAACGTGTCGGACCATGGCGGTATACTAACGGGCATGAGCTTCGACGTCACGCGAAAGGAGAAGTTCAGGACGCTCGCCTTCCTCGAGCGCGACCTGACCGACCTCCACATCCACGTGGGCGCCTCGGTCGCCCCGCACATCATGTGGTCGATCGCGAAGGAGCAGGGGCTTCGCCTCCCGACCCGGAACTACTGGCAGTTCCTCGAGCTGATCACGGTCTCGGACCGGAACGTCCGCTCGGTCGAGGACTACCTCGCGATCCTCCATCGCTGGACCGAGAAGATCCAGAGCTCGCCGGAGGCGATGGAGCGGTGCGTCTACGAGATCATCTCGAAGGAGTACCGCGGCTCGAACGTGACCCGCATCGAGATCCGCTTCAACCCGATGAAGCGGAACCTGGGCGGCGAGCTCGACCTCGACCACATCATCCACGCCTCGCTCCGCGGCCTCGACCAGGCCTGCCTCGAGTACTCGTGCGAGGCCGGGCTCATCTTCTGCATGGCGCGCGAGGCGCCGTACGCCCAGAACGCGATCCTCGTGGAGAAGGCGATCAAGTACCGCGACCGCGGCGTCGTCGCCGTCGACCTGGCCGGCCCCGAGAAGGAGCCGATCGAGAGGGACGAGGAGGCGCTCGCCCGCTACGCCGCGCTCCTCAAGCGCGCGCGCGACGCGGGCCTGAAGGTCACGATCCACACGGGCGAGACGACCGCGACCGGGCCCGAGGGCGTGATCGCCGCCGCCCGCAAGCTCAGGCCGACCCGCATCGGCCACGGCATCCAGGCCGCGCGCTCGGACGAGGCGATGAAGGTGCTCCGCGAGGAGGGCATCGTCCTCGAGCTCTGCCCCAGCTCGAACGTCGGCTGCCGGACGGTGGACGGGATCGAGGGCCTGCGCTCGACCGTCCGCCGCTTCGTCGAGGCGAAGGTGCCGTTCACGATCAACACGGACGGCACGTACCTCCTGAAGACGAACCTCCTGAACGAGATCAAGCTCCTCCACGAGAACCGGATCCTCGACGAGCCCGAGATCCGCGCGGCCGTGGACCGGGCCTGGGAGGCGAGCTTCCTCTCGTGAGGTCGACCGGCCGGCGAGGGTCCGGCCGGCCCGGGCGACGAAGCCGCGGCGCATGATAGAATCCCGCTCCCGGGCGCGAGCCCGGCGGGCCATGATCCAATCGACCGACGCGCGCCTGGTCAAGCTCTGCACGCGGCTCGCCGTCCCGCAGAAGCGGCGGCAGGAGCGGCTCGTGCTCGTCGAGGGGACGAAGGCCGTGGCCGATGCCCTCGCCGCCGGGGCGGGCTTCGAGGCCGCGATCGCGTCGACCGAGTACGGCCGCGGCCCGGCCGAGGCGGCGCTCCTCGAACGGCTCCGCGCCGTCCGGGCGATCGACTTCCACGAGGCCTCGCCCCGCATCCTCGAGCGCGTCTCGACGACCGAGACCCCCCAGGGGATCGTGGCGGTGGCGCACGAGCCGGTGGCCTCGCTCCGGGACTTGCTCGCGCGCCGGGCGCCGTCCGGGCCGCTCCGGCTCGCGATCCTCGACGGCGTCCAGGACCCGGGCAACGTCGGCGCCTGCCTCCGCGTGGCCGCGGCGTTCGGCTTCGACGGCGCGCTCGCCGGCCCCGGGACGGCCGACCCGTTCGGCCCGAAGGTGGTGCGCGCGGCGGCGGCGACCGTCTTCCGCCTGCCGATCGCCCCCGGGCCGCCCCTGCCCGAGCTCGCCGCCGGCCTGCGCGCCGCCTCCGTCCGCGTCGTCGCCCTGGCCGCCGGCGGCGCGGCCCCCGAGTCGGCCCGCGCCGGCGCGCGCTTCGCCCTCCTCGCCGGCAACGAGGGCGCGGGCATCCCGGAGGGCCACCTCGGGCTCTGCGACGCGCGCGTCTGGGTCCCCATCACGCCCGGCGTCGAGTCGCTGAACGTCGCCGTCGCCTTCGGGGTCGCCGCCTACCTGCTCGCGCGCACCGGTCCGCGCGCGTAGAATGCGGCCCATGCGACGCCTCCGAGCCGCCGTCATCGCCTCCGTCCTCGCGGCCATCCCCGCGTTCGCCGACGAGGCGCAGCCGCCCGCACCGGTGCCCGCACCCGACCCCGCACCCACGCCCGAACCCGAGCCGCCCCCGCCCGTGTTCAAGGCGGTGGTGACGGCGATCGCGGTCGAGAAGCACAAGGTCTACGCGCCCGCGCTCGCCGCGGCGAGCGGGGTGTCGCGCGCGCGCCTCCACGGCGCGGTCCTGATCCCGGAGGGGGCCGTCCCGGTGTCGGTCGGCGACGCGTTCCTCGAGACCGCGGTCGATGAGGCCGGGCGCTCGCTCATCCCCGAGACGCCCGTCCCCGCGCCGCCGGCGACGATCCTCTTCGTGCGCACGGCCGAGGGCCAGGGCCGCTTCGTCGAGTTCGCCGTCGAGCTGGCCCCGCCGGTGCCGGGCGCGCGCAAGCTCGCCGAGGCGAAGGGCGCGGTCGAGGTCCGCTACGCCGCGAAGAAGGCGGAGAAGCGGCACCTCCTCGCCGACCTCAAGGCGGGTCAGGTGATCCGCGAGGCCGATGGCCAGGTGCGCCTGACGATCCGGGAGCTTGCGCCCGAGCGCGTCGTGGTCGCCGTCGACGGCGACATCGGGCGCATCGGCGCGCTCGGCTTCTGCCGCAAGGACGGCCGGCGCCACGAGGACACGCTCGCCACGGCCTGGGCGGGCGCCGACCACGCCGAGCACACGCTCGAGACGGCGGGCGTCGCCGGCGCGAAGGAGCTGGGCCTCACCTACGAGGTCTACGAGGGGGTCGCGACGGCCAAGGTCCGGTTCGAGGCGAGGGACCTCGATCTGCCCTAGACCCCGCCCTTCTGCGGGGCCTGCGCCTCGCCCTTGACGGCGTGGTGGACGCCCAGGATCTCGCCCTGGGAGTCGATGAACGTGACCGTGATCACGTCCCAGGGGTCCGGGTTGCCGATGAACTCCTTCACGATCCGGAAGCGGTGGTTGCCCTTCGGGATCGACATCGGGAACGACTGCGAGCCGCTCCGGCGCGGGACGAGGAGCTGCGGCGGGATCGTCTGGAGGTTCTTGGCCATGGCCATGAAGTGGTCGGCCCGGATGTGGTCCATGAGGTTCACCCCCTCGCCGATCCGCGCGCCGAGCTCCTCGGCCGTCTCGGCGTTCGGGTAGAGGCGCTTCAGCACGGGCGGGATGGGGATGCTCGGCCGCTCGCTCTTGCGCTGCTTCATGAGCTGCTTCAGGCCCTCGTCCGTCTGGGCGAGCTTCATCGAGACGTCGAGCTGCTCCTTCGCCTGCTGGACGGGGATCTCCTGGACGCAGTACTTCGTGTAGTCGACGCGGACCGTGCCGATCGTCCAGTCGGTCGCCGTCAGGTGCAGCCAGAACTGGGTCTCGCCGGGCGTGGAGAAGTGCAGCGGCGTCGTGACCGCGAGCGTGAGCGCCATGGACGGAGCCTCCCGGGTCCCTGGGTCAGATGAGCGGAACCACCGGGATCACGTTTACCGCGCACGCGTCCGCGAGGCAAGCGTCGACCGGCGCCAGGTCGACCGCGCACGCCTGCGCGCCGCAGGCCGCGCCCGCCTTCGGACCGTTCACCCCGCAGGCCGAGGCGCCCTTCGCCTCGGCGCCGCAGGCGCCGAGGTCGGCCGCGCAGGCCTGGGCCCCGATCGCGTTCGCCCCGCAGGCCCCGACGGCCACGCCGCAGGCCGACGCGCCGACCGCGTTGGCGCCGCACGCCCCGGCGTTCGCGCCGCAGACGCTGACGCCGCCCGCGTTCGCCCCGCAGGCGTTGGCGTCCGCCCCGCACGCGCCCGCCCCGCCCACGTTCGCCCCGCACGCGCCCGCGTTGGCGCCGCAGGCCGCGGCCCCGCTCGCGTTCGCGCCGCAGACGCCGGCGTTGGCGCCGCACACGTTCGCCCCGCAGGCGTCGATCCCGCACGGCAGGTCGGCCTTGGCCCCGCAGGCGTCGGCGCCGCAGGGCCCGCCGCCGCCCTTCTCGCCCGACTTGTCGCCGGCGCCGCCCCCGCTCCCGCCCCCGCCGCCCGGACCGCCGGGGGGCGGCGGGCACACGATCGCGAGGAGCGGGCAGGGCGCCGGGGTCGGCGGCCCGCCCGTGAGGACGTTGAACGAGCCGAGGACGGTGAAGCCGATGCCGCCGCAGTGGATGTCGAGGTCGAGCAACCGGTGCGCCGGCATGAAGTTCACGAGGACCGTGGCGCTGCCCATGAACGGCGTCCAGAGGTTCGGCCCGCAGCAGGCGGCGTGGACGCCCAGCTCCATGCCCGCGCGCATGGACGGCAAGCAGTTCGTGAGGACGTTGAAGGAGCCCGTGAGCGACGGGCCGATCGTCGGGTGCGGGTGGATGCACGGGACGACGTGCCCCAGGTCGAGGCAGAACGAGAGGTCGAGGAGGCGTGCCTGCGGAAAGCCCATCGTGCTTTTTCCTTTCCTCCTGGCCTTTTTCCCGTCTCTAGGCGGCCGAGCCCAGCACCGGCAGCTTGCCGCGCGGCGCCGACTGGGACGCCCGGAACGTCGGTCCGAGCAACCGGGCGAGGTCCACCGGCACGAGCCCCGCCGCCTGGCCGGCGACGGCCGGCTCCGGCTCCTTCGGGAGCCCCTCGGGCTCCGGGAAGTCCTTCGGCAGCATGCCTCGGGCCTTCGCGAGCAGCACGAGCTTCGCCTGCAGGTTGTACTTCCAGCTCGGGCAGGGACGGCTGTCCGGCCCGTTCTCGTCCTCGCGGTAGATGTGCTTGTAGGCGCAGGATCCCGCGCAGAGCGGCAGGGTCGTGCACTCCCGGCAGATCGAGTCGTCGAGCGGCGTCCAGTCGAGCCACTTCCGGTGGTTGCCGTCGCGCGCCGAGGAGGCGATGTCGAAGATCGTCCCCACGCGGCGCTCCGGCGTGTTCACCGTGTCCCAGCACTTGTGCAGGTCGCCGCTCGGGAGGATGACGTACGACCGCGGCTTGACCGCGGCGCACAGGCTGAAGAACGACGGCGGCTGGATCGCTCCGCCGAACCCCTTCTCCGCCGCGTACTTGATCACGTCGACCTCGCGCGCGGCGTAGGTCTGGCGCGTCATGACGTGGCCGGACACCTGGCGGCAGCCCTCCGTGTGGGACTCGACCGGGGCCAGGTAGAGGGCGAAGTTCTTGCGGCGCGCCAGGCCGGCGTCGGCGAGCTGGTCGACGAGGTCGCGGATCCGGTCGTGGTTGCGGCTGTCGACGTTCACCCGGATCACGAACGTCACGCCCGTCTGCTCCACGCTCTCGCGGAGGTTCCGGACGATGCGCTCGAACGTCGCGCTCTTGCCGGCGATGAGGTAGCGGCGCTGGTCGTGGATGTCCTCGGGGCCGTCGAGGGTCACCTGGACCCAGTGGACCCCGAGCTGGTGGAGCTTGTCGATGACCGGTCGCCTGAGCATGAAGCCGTTCGTCACGGCCATGGCCCCGTAGGTCGCGCCGTGCCGGGCGCAGGTCTCGCGGAGCGCGATCGACAGCTCCCCGATGACGTCGAGGCCGAGGAGCGGCTCGCCCCCGTACCAGGCGATGCTGAGGTGCTTCAGGCGGCCGGCGCGGCCCTCGGAGTCGACGTAGGCGGCGATCGCCTGCTGGACGTCCGCCGACATGCGCGACGTCGGCTTCTCCTGCCCCTGGAAGCAGTAGTCGCAACCGAAGTTGCAGTACATCGTCGGGGCGATCGTGAGCGTCAGCGAGGCGGTCGACTCGCGGCTCTGCCGGTAGCGCTCGCCGACGGCCGCGATCTCGTCGAAGCCGTCCGGGACCACGTACCCGAGCTCCTGGAGGCGCGCGGCGATGCCCGGCTCGACCTCGTCCCCGGCCGTGAGCCGCTCGTAGCAAGACCAGTCGCCGGGCGGGAATAGGTGAAAGGCTCGGGTCGCGGCGTTGTAGCCGAGTCGCCGCCCGTCGCCGAGCGGCACGAAGTGGTTGTACCGAGAGCCCTTGTAGCGTGCCAAACCCGCCTCCGCCCGCGTCTTGCCGCGGGTAACGCTGAATTGTAGCAGCCGGAGAGGGCCGAACCAAGTGCGCGGGCCTTCGCCCTCTTCCGGCGCCCGGGGGCGCCGGGTCCCTCACCCGGACCAGGTCCGTTCACAAGCCCTCAGGCGGCCGCGCCCGGGGCCGGGGACACGGACGGCGCCCCGCCCGGCGGCGGCAGCTCGCGGTCGAGCCAGAGGAGCAGCGCCCGCGCATCGTCCTTGTGGTCGGCGCCGCTCAGCTTCTCGACGAGCGCGATGCCGATCCCGAGGGCGTCGACGGCGAAGCCCGGGATCTCCTCGCAGGCGCGCGCCTCCGCGAAGGGCGTGCGACAGAAGACGAGGCAGGAGACGAGGTCGTGCTGGGCCGCCTCGTTCTTCGGGTCGGCGAGGCAGGCGGCCACCGAGTAGTCGAGCCCGCGCTCGAGGTCCCCCGTCTGGAGCCGCCGGCGCGCCTCGGCGTGGTAGAGGGCGGCCTCGTCGGGCTCGCCCGCGAGCTTGTCGGTGAAGAGCTTGGCCGCGCCGCCGGCGGCGGCGACCGTCGCCAGCGAGAGGTCGCGCAGGCGCCCCGCCCGCAGCTCCTCGCGGACGCGCGCGACCCGCGCTCCGAGCCGTGTCTCGGGTCGCGGGAAGCGGAGGTCGTCGCTCCGGCTCGCCCACCAGGCGGCGAGGGTCCGGCGGAGCGGCTCGGGCGTGAGGTCGGCGAGCCAGTCGGGCGGCGCCGGGCGCGAGGCGGCGGCCGGGCGGACCTGGGCGCCCTCGGTCGCGGGCTTCTCGGAGCCGGCGAACGACGTCCGCATCCACAAGCGGAACAGGACCTTGGCCACGGCGGACGGGATCGCCGCCGTGCCGAAGAGCGGGCCGACGAGCAGGTCGACGAGGTCGACGAGCCGGAGCTTCGGGCGCTCGAGGAACGGCCGCAGGTCCGCGCGCTCGACGAGGGGCGCGGGCACCGGCACGAACGGGGTGAGGAAGGCGAACCGCCGGGCCCGCGGCACCAGCGCCCCGGGGGTCCGCAGGAGACCCGTGCGGGCGAGGTCCTCGGCCTCCGGATCGAAGACCACGGCGTCCGGGTGCCGGCGGAGCAGCTCGTCGGCCTCGGGAAGCCCGTGGCGGATGGTGTGGCCGGGGCGGATCGGGTCGAGGTCCAGGCCCGAGCCGAGGGCCTCGACGGCGATCCGGGCGACGTCGTCGGCGCTGCTCGTCGCGGTCGCCAGGGTCAGCTCGAAGCGCGCGTGGATCCCGACGTCGCTGCAGGCCCGGTCGAGGCGTCGCTCGAGGTCCGAGATCCCGGGCGCGCCGCTCGAGGTCGAGGCGAACCCGATGGCCACGACCCCGGCGGCCGCCGCCTCGTCGAGGAGCGCCGCATCGGGCTCCGCCGGGAGGACGTCGATGAAGCGGAAGCGCGGCGCCGGTTCGATCGCGGCGTCGAGGAGGGCGAGGAGGAGGGCGCTCGAGCGCTCGGGGTCGAGGAGGAACCGGGGGTGGCGGAGGGTGAGGGGCGGCAGCTCCGGAGCGGCCGGCGACGACGCCGCGGCCGGCGACGAGGCCGGCGCCGCGGGCGCGCCGGCCCGCCCGGAGGCCGGAACCGGCGGCGGCGGGAGCGCCGCACCGCCGAGCACCGTGCGCTGGCCGACGACCGTCCCCTGGCCGAGCACGGTCCCCGCGCCGGACACCGCCGCCGGGCCGAGCGGGGCGAGGCGGCCCGCCGCCGGGACCGCGACCGGGGCCGGGGCCGGGGGCGGGACCACGGAGGGCGACGGAGACGGCGCCGGCGCCTCCTCGCGGGGGGCTGCGGCCGCGGCGGCCGCGGCCGCCAGCATCGCCTGGAGCGTCCGCCCCCAGCGGACGACGGCGGCGGGCTCGACGGGCGCGGAGCCGTCGCGCTCGGAGACGGCGAGCGTCTCCGGCGGCACCGCGCCGAACGCCCGCGGCACGGCCCTTCCGGGCGCGAGCGCGCGCCGGTCGAGGTCGGAGACGGCGAGCACCCGGCCGCGCCTTGCGATGAGGCCCGGAACCTCGAGGAGCGCGGCGATCTCCCCGGGACCGAGGTCCACGTCGGCGGGGGCGGCGAGCGCGGTGGCGAGCACGCGGGCGAGGAGGCCCGCGTCGTCCCCGCGGAGGACGACGGTCGCGCGCTCGAGGAGCGCGGCGACGCAGGCGGGCGCGCGGTCGGCGACCGGGCCGGCGACGACGACGTGCAGGCCCGGGTCGGCGGCGCCGAGCGTCCGCACGGCGGTCGCGAGCGCGGCGATCTCCTCGTCGTCGGGCGCGAGCAGCACCCCCGCCGCCTTCGTCTCCTCGGCGTAGGCGGCGAGGTCGGCGAAGCCCCGGGCCGGGTCCCGGTGCAGGAGGACGGGGCGCTCCTCGGCGTGGACGAGCGCCGGGTCCTCGTAGAGCGCGGGGACGCCGCCGGCGATCCCCATCTCGCCGAGGACGGGCGCAAGCAGCGCCAGGCGCTCGCGCGCCCCCGGCGACGTGACGAGCGCCACGAGCGGCCCCGGGCGCGCCGGCGCTCGCGGCCCCGTCCCCTCCCCCCCCCGCTCGCCCGGAGCGAGCCCGTCTTGAAGGGACGGGCGAGCCGATGGATCCGCGAGCGCCGCCAGGGCCTCGCCGACGTCCGGCCGCTCGCCGAAGGGCCGGAGCCGGACGACGTGGCGGCCCGGGAGCACGCCCCGGCCGGCGAGGGGCGGGGCGAGTCGCTCGGGAGGCCGCGCCGGCGCCCCCGGCCCCGTTGACACGACGGGCTCAGGCTCTACCATGAACCGCTCGGGAGACCGCCATGCCGCCTGCCGACCTCGACCGCTCGGGCCCGCCGCCGCTCCGCCGCTTCGCCTCGAAGCGCCTGTTCTCGCTGCTCTTCGGCGGGATCTGGCTCGGCGTCGGCCTGCTCCTGCTCGTGATCTTCGGCATCCTCGTCATCGTCACCAACCGCGACCCCGCGTCGATCCCACCCGACCGCGCGGTGACGGTCGACGGCCGGGTCGTCGAGACCTTCATCCAGCAGCCGTACCGCGGCGGCCCGAAGGACCATCCGCTCATCGTGATCTTCTCGTACCGCGGCCCCGACGGGGTCGAGCGGTCCGCCAAGTCCCACACCTACGACTACACGCGGCGACCCGCCCTCAAGCCGGATGCGCCCGTGCGCGTGATCGTCGACCGCGAGCGCCCGGAGATGGCGACGGTCGAGGGGCTCGCGCCCGGCGAGGCCTCCATGCGCTTCCCGACCTGGGTGCTCGCCCTCCCCTCCATCTTCGCCGCGGCCGGCCTCGTCATCTTCCTCTACGGCCTCCGCGGCGCGCTCGCCGACCGCGCCCTCGCGACGCGCGGCGAGGTCGTCGAGGCCGAGATCGTCGACGCCTCCGAGAACTACTACACGCGCGTGGGCGGCCGCCCCGCCATCGACCTCGGCTACCGCTTCGAGGACGGCGCCGGCCGCGCCGTCACGGGCCGCGCCCGCACCTTCGACCCGGCCTGGCGCGACGCGAAGGGCAAGCGCCTGCGCGTCGCCTACGACCCCGTCCGGCCGGAGCGGAACGTCCCCCTCGACCTCTGATCACGGCGCCGGTCCGGCGACGCTCGTGTCCCAGAGCCCGACCTCGCGCGAGGTCGTCGTGACCATCGGCAGCCCGCGACGCCCCGTCGCGGCGGGCGCGCCCGGCGCCCCCGCCCGCTCCGCCGCCGGGTGCAGCGGCGCCGACGCCTTCGGCGGTCCGGCGGGCACGGCCAGCCCGAGGTGGAGGTCGCCCTCGCGCAGGACCAGGTCGGCCGCGACGAGCTCGTCGAGCGCGGCCCGCACCTCCGCCTCGTCCGCCGCCGCGAAGCGCCCCTCGAAGACGTCCGCGAGGCGCCTCCGCGCCTTCGCCAGGTCCGTCGTCGCGTCGTCGACGGCGAGGTAGACCGCCGCGCGCAGCCCCTCGAGCGTGACCTTTCGCGCCCGCCGGTTCGGCTCGCGCGAGTCCTCGATCGCGAGGCGGGCCTCGCCCTCGGGGTCGATCCGCCAGTCCAGGCGCGGCGGGCCCGAGAGGCCGAAGTCCCAGCGGTCCTTCCAGGCCACGCAGGCGTCGCTCAGGGCCTTCATGACCTCCCGCGAGACCGTGTCGCCCATCTTGAACGAGAAGTAGTAGGCGACCTTGTCGAGGTCGAGGCGGTCCCGAGGGAAGAGGTGCGCGTACCAGGCGTGGGCGCGGATCTCGGAGATCGGGAAGAGCGTCCGGTCCTTGAAGTACGGGCTGAACCGGTGGAGCTCGATCGCGAGCGCCTGGGCCGGGGGCTTCAGGTGCACGAGCTTCGGGCACCACGCCATCTGCCGGCGGTAGTCGGCCTCGACCTCGCCCGGGAAGGCCATGAGCATGTTCCAGCCCGGGTTCACGCCGTAGTAGCGGCACCACTTGAGGAACGAGACGTTGTGGATCCCCGTCACGCCCTTCCGCATGAGCTCGAGGATGTGACTCGACAGGCTCTCGATCCCCGGCTGGACCTCGACCACGCCGCTGCGCCAGAGCATCTCGATCTGACCGCGCGTCAGGTTCGACTTCACCTCGTAGAAGATCCTGTACGGCGCCCCGCGCTCGGCCAGCGCCGGCAGCACGTCCTTGAAGCTTCCGGGCCGGAGGATGTTGTCGACGGCGTGCAGCTTCTTGAGCCCGTAGCGCGAGGCGAGCGCGGCGAGCGTCTCGAGCGTCCGCTCCGCCGACCGCGCCCGGTAGTCCATGGTGTCGGCGTTGAGCCCGCAGAACGTGCAGTGCTTCGCCATGCCCCACCAGCAGCCGCGCGAGGCCTCGAAGGGCATGAACGCCTCGCGCCGCCAGTCGCCGCGCTGCACGAGGCCGATCCGCTGCCCGTCCTGGAAGAACTCGTCGTAGTCGGGCGTCGGGAGGCGGTCGAGGTCGACGGTCGCCTCGGCCGGCGTGCCGCGGACCTTGCCGTCCGCCCCGCGCTGGTAGATCCCGGGCAGGTCGTGCACCGCCTTGCGGGCGGCCAGACGGCGCACCAGCTCGACGGCTACGTCGTCCGCCTCGCCGACGCTGACGACGTCGATCCAGGGCACGCCGCGGATGAGCTCGAGCCCCATCTCGCCGTGGAAGCACGCGCCGCCGTAGACCGTCGTGATCGAGGGGTCCTTCTCCTTCAGGCGTCGCCCGAGGGCGAGGGACGACAGCGTCTCGTAGAACGTGCACGTGAAGCCGACCGTGCGGATCGGCCCCTCGGCCGCAAGCGCGCGGACGCAGTCGTCGAGGTACGGCTCGACGGCCTGGTCGCGGAGCTTCACGTAGAAGTCGCGGGCATGGCCGGACCGCTTGATCAGGTGCGCCTCGTCGACGTAGTCCGTCAGGAAGTCCTCGCCGGGCGGCTCGAACCCCTCTCCGAAGGCCGCCCGGGCGAACAGCCAGTCGGCGATGTGCGGGCGCGAGAGCTGGGCGAGCGACTCGTAGAGCGGGAACCCGATCCGTCCGGCGAACTCGAGGTTCAGGTTGTAGACGCGCGCCCGGACGCCCGCCCGCGTCAGCAGGGCCTTCAGGAGGCCGAGCGGCAGCGAGGGGTGCAGCCCCGACCCGAACGGCATCTGCACGAGGTGGATCGCGAAGCCGCCGGGCGGGGGCCCGGCGCGCGGGCGCAGGGGGTCGAACTCCGGGGTCTCGAACACGATGAAGGAAGGATACCGCGGAGGATGGCGGGCTTCAATCGCCGAGGGACCGCAGAACCGGGTTTCACGCGGATGGAGAACAGAGTGTCGAAGGGATGTCGGGACGCAGCGCGAGTCCGAACGGGAGCTTCACGGATTTCAAAGCAACCGCCAGGAAGGTGGGTTCGCGGCGTGCGATAGGAGGACGGCACGCGACGCCAGCGCACCGCCAATCAAGGCTCTGCGGCCTGCAACGCCGCCGGCGGCAGGAGAGCCAGCAGCCGCCACCCGGCCGCCGACCGATCGAGGACGGCCGCCGTCGCCGGAGCGAACGCGACGCACGGCCGCGCCTCCGTCCCCGCGAGCAGGAGGGCCAGCAATCGCTCGACCTGCGGCAGGTGGCCGGCGAGGAGGCAATCCGGCCCGCGCGCCTTCGCCCGCCTCTCGAGGTCGTCGACGAGCGGCTGCGGGTCCTCGTCGCCGCCGAGCTCGTCCCGCAAGACGAGGGCCTGCGCGCCGGGGCCGAGCGCCCGGGCGAGGATCTCGGCCGTCTCCCGGGCCCGCAGCTTGGGGCTGTGCTCGAACGAGGCGGGGCGGACCTCGAGGGCGGCGAGGACGCGCCCGAGCCTCTCGACGTCGCGCCGTCCGGCGGCCGAGAGCGGGCGCGGCTCCTGGTTCTCGGCCGCGCCGTGGCGGACGACGACGACGATCAAGCGCGCCTCTACTTTTCCTTGCGCTCGAAGACGACCTCGCCGCCGACGACCGTCATGACGACGCGCGCCTTCAGCAGCTCGCCGCGCCCCGAGGTCAGGATGTCGCGGTCGAGGACGACGAAGTCGGCGTCGCGCGTGAGGGCGATCGTCCCCCGCCGGTCCTCCTCGAAGGCCGCGTACGCCGCCCCCTGCGTGAAGCCGCGGACGGCCTCCTCGCGCGTGAGCTTCTCCCCGGGCATGAAGCCGCCCTCGGGCTCGCCCGCGAGGTCCTGGCGCGTGCAGGCGGCGTAGATCCCGAGGATCGGGTCGGGCGACTCGACCGGGAAGTCCGAGCCGAGCGCGAGCCCGACGTGGTGCCGGAGCATGGACGCCCAGGCGTAGCAACCGGGCAGGCGCTCGGGCCCGAGCCGCTTCTCGAGCCAGCGCATGTCGCTCGTGCAGTGCGTCGGCTGCATCGACGCGATGACGCTGAGCTCGGCGAGCCGCGGGATGTCGGCCGGGTCCACGCGCTGGGCGTGCTCGAGCCGGAAGCGAGCCTCGTGGGCGGCCTTCCAGGCGGGCTTGCCGCTCTTCGCGAAGGCCGCCTCGTACGCGTCCAGGACCTCGCGGTTCGCGCGGTCGCCGATCGCGTGCGTGGCGACCTGGTAGCCGCGCTCGAGGCAGAGCCTCGCGAAGTCCTCGACCTCGGGCCGCTTGAGGATCGGCAGCCCGACGTACGGCCCGCCGCGCTCGTCCTGCGGGCGGTCCGAGTACGGAGCGAGCAGCCAGGCGCCGCGCGAGCCCATGGCCCCGTCGGCCACGAGCTTCACGGACCGCACCGTCAGCCGGTCGCCGACGATCGGCGCGTTCTTGCGCACGTACTCGGCGTCGGCGGCGACCATGGCGTAGACGCGGAGCTTGAGCCGGCCGTCGGCCGCGAGCCCCTTCAGGGCGGCGATCTCGGCCGAGCTGACGCCGGCGTCGTGGACGCCCGTCAGCCCGACCTCGAAGCAGCGCTGCTGGGCCGCGAGGTAGATGCGCTCGAGGCTCGGCGCGCCGGCCGCGTCCCCGGGGATCGCCCGCTCGACCAGGTCCATGGCCCGGTCGACGAGGACGCCGGTCGGCTGCCCCTTCTCGTCGAGCAGGATCGCCCCACCCTCCGGCGCCGCGCGCCGCGAGCCCGGCGTGTCGACGAGGCCGGCCGCCTGGAGGGCCGCCAGGCTCGCGAGGCCGGCGTGCCCGTCGACCCGCGAGATCCAGACGGGGTGGTCGGGGACGGCGGCGCTTAGCCTCGCGTGCGTCGGGAGCGCCTTCTCGGGCCACGACTCGTGGTCCCAGCCCGAGCCGACGATCCACTCCCCCTTCTTCTTCTCCTTCGCGCGCTCGACGACGGCCGCGATGACCTCGTCGTAGCTCTTCGTCCCGCGCAGGTCGAGGGCCCCGAGCGCGAGCGACCCGAGGCCGCCCAGGTGCCCATGGGCGTCGATCAGCCCCGGGATGACCGTGCGCCCGCGGAGGTCCACGACCTTCGCGCTCCGCGACAGCCCGCGGATCTGCTCGTCCGTCCCGACGTCGAGGATCTTGCCGTCCTGGACGGCGATCGCCTGGGCGCGCGGCCGGCGCTCGTCGAGGGTGTAGATGTTGCCGTTGACGAAGACGACGATCGTCGTCGCGAGGAGGATCGCGTTCATAGGGACGCGATTCTACCGGCCGAGGAGCTCCTCCGGTAGCCAGCCTTCCTCGCCGCGGAACGTGCGGACGCGGATCCAGGGGCCGCCCGTGGCGCCGTCCCACGCCTCGGTCCTCTCGAGGACGCGCACGCGCAGGCCCGGCTCGATCTGCCCGGACGAGCCGCCGCCCTCGCCGGGCACGAGCTTCAGCACGCCGCCCGTCGTGACGCGCGTCCCGTAGAGGCGCAGCAGGTCGTCGTTGCTCCGGCGCTTCTCGATCACCGTGTTGGCGCTCAGGCGCTGGGCGGCGTAGGCGTCGCCGACCTCGGGCGCGGCCGCCACCCCCGCGACCAGGATCTGCGCGCGCTTCGCCTGGGTCTCCGGCCTCTGGAGGTAGAAGTGCGAGAGGAGGTGGACCACGCGTCCGTCCCCGTACGGGAACGAGGCCGCGACCGCGCGGTCGCCGTCCGTCGCGAGCAGCACGGCCGCGTCGCCCGACGCGACCTCGAAGAGGAAGCTCTTCTCCTCGATCCACCAGCGCGGGTCCGGCGACCCCCGGTGGCACTCGAGCGCGTCCAGCTCGAGGTTCCGGAGCAGGGCCGAGTCGCCGGCCCGCGCCCTGACGGCGACCACCTCCTCGGGACCCGTGCGTCCCGTGAACCGCAAGTAGCCCGGGAACGCGGGCTCGATGATGTTGACGAGCGCCCAGTCCGTCGTCACGAGGTGCCCGCCGGCGAGCACGAACCGCCGCAGCCGCTCCGCGCCCCCGCGCCCGACCGCGCCCGGGCAGTTGACGAGGACGAGCTGGGTCGGCTCGAGGTCGAGCGTCTTCACGCGCTCCGGCGCGACCACCACGTGCGGGACGCCGAGCGCGCCGAGGACGTCCTCGGCCCAGTCGTAGAAGCCGCGGACGACGACGACGTCCTCGCGCCGCCCGGCGCGCAGGGCCGCCAGGTCCTGCGGGTGCTCGCGCGCGAGCCGCCACTTCAGGACCAAGGCGGCGAGGTCGTTCGCCCGCTGCATGCGCGGGTCGCCCTTGCCCGCGAACGGGCTCGGGCCGGCGGGCGGGGCGAGGACGAGGGTCGGGGCCGGGGGCGCCGGCTCGGAGAGCGTCGGGCGCTCGACGGCGCGCGCGGGCGGCGCGATCGGCTCGTGGAGCGCGACGATCGCCGGGCTCGGGTCGAAGGGCGCGGGCTCGACGGGCGGCCACTGCGGCGCGACGTGGACGTGGTCCTCGTCGCAGGGAGGCCAGCCGCAGTCGATGCAGCGTCCGCAGGGCTCGGGAGACGAGGCGCAACCGGCGGCGGCGATGGCCAGGACGGCGATCGCGGCGAGGGGAGCTCGGTCCATGGACGACCCTCCGTCCTCGTTAGACCGGCGACTTGACCTTCGGTTCCCGAGGCTCGCCGGCGACCTTCTTGGCCGCGCCCGGCGCGGGTTCCGCGGGCTCGTCCCCGAGCTGCGCCGGGTCGGAGAGCAGCCCCTCGACCTCGCGCGCGAGCACGCCCGCCTGGAAGCCGTCGAGGACGCGGTGGTCGAACGACGCGCAGAGCCTCAGCACCGGGCGCGGCTCGACCCTGTCCGAGACGACCCAGGGGCGCTGCCGGACCTCGGCCACGAGGACCACGACGACGCAGCGCGCGATCGGCACGAGCGGCGCGAAGCCCGTGTCGATCCCGAACATGCCGACGTTCGTGACCATGGCCGTGCCGAAGGCGTCGCGCGGCATGCCCTGCCCCGGCAGGTGCAGCTCGAGCTCGTTGACGGCGAAGTCCACCGCCCCGAGCACCGGCTTCACGAGCCACGCCGGCAGCAGGCCGAAGAGGCGCCGGCTCCGCTCGAAGACGGGGTCGCGGTTCTCGCGGATCGCCGCCGCCTTCTCGCTCACCTCGCGGGCGAGGGCGACGAGCGGCTTCCTGTCGGCATCGTCGACCCGCACGCCCGACAGGTCCTCGCCGTTCTGGGTCGAGACCTGGATGAAGAGGTCGACCGAGTGCCGCCGCTTGATCCGGCCCAGGAAGTCGATCTTGGCGTTGAAGTCGGGGTGGCGCGCGAACGCCGTCGCGATCGCGCGCGCGACGAGGTGCGTCATCGTCACCTTGACGCCCGTCCGCGCCCGCACCGCCTCGAGGTGGGCGAGGGCGGGCGTCGCGTCGACGTCGAGGTAGCCGTAGACCGTCGGGTCCTTCGCCGGCAGCCACTGCGCGGCCGCGATCTTGCGGAAGATCGAGGGGTTCGGGATCTCGCTGAATTGCGTGGGCTGCATGGCTCGCTCGTTCGCTCCCTCGCTCGCTTCCTATTTTCTCAGGTCGAACCGCCCGACCACGTCGCCGCGCGCGTCGAACACGACCCGGTCGGGCGCGTCGAGGACGACCTCGTACTCGCCCCGGGCCACGATCCGCACGCTCCCGCGGGCGCCGCCGTCGATCGGGCCCTCGAACTCGAGGTACGTCCGCCGGTGGTCGAAGATCCGCTTGGCGTCGACGCCGGCGCGCGGCATCGCCTCGTACGACCAGGTCCTCAGGACGTCGCCCCACTCGAGCATGAGGTCGAAGTGGTGCGTCCCGTCCGGCAGCTCGTGGCGCTGGACGACGAGCCGCCCAGCCCCCGACGGCGGGCCGAACAGCGGGTACAGGTCGCGGCGCCGGTCGGCCAGGAGGTCGGCGACGACGCCCTCGCGCCCGCCCGCCGCCAGGACCTTCGCCCGGGCGCGCTGCGGGTCGATCTCCGCGACCCCGACCGCCTCCTTCGGCTCGAGCAGCTCGACGAGCCGCGTCCCGACCGGGTCGACGACCTGCGAGCGCCCGAGGAACTCGAGCGGCTCGCGCCCCGACCGCGGGTCCTCGCCGACCCGGTCCGCCATCGCCCAGAAGATGCGGTTGTCGGCGGCGCGCACGGCGAGCGTGTCCGGCCCGCTCGAGCGGACCACGAGGTTCGAGGGGTGGGCGACGACGTCGGCGCCCTCGACCGCGAGCCCGCGCGCGACCTCGGGGAAGCGCCAGTCGTAGCAGATCATGACGCCGAGCCGAAAGCCGCCCTTCATCTCGAGCACCGGCGGCCGGCGCGGGCCCGGGGCGAAGAGGAGCTTCTCCTCGAAGAAGAGGTGCGCCTTGCGGTACGTCGTGAGCCAGCCGCCGGGCGTGACGACCGCGGCGGCGTTGAAGAGGCGCGCCTCGCCGTGCGGCTCGGCCTTCTCGCGCTCGCACACGCCGCCGACGACGGCCGTGGCGCCGAGCGCCCGCGCGACCTCCTCGAGGGCGGCCGTCGTCTTCCCGCCGGGGACGGTCTCGGCGAGGTCGCGGGCGGCGACCGCGTCCGGGAGGCAGTAGCCGGTCGCGAACAGCTCGGGGAAGACGACGAGGTCGGCGCGCTTCACGTCCGAGCCGAGGACGAGCGACTTCGCCCGCTCGAGGTTCCCGGCGACGTCGCCCAGGCGCGGGCTCGTCTGGACGACGACGACCCTCACGACGACGCCGCCTCCGGCTTCGGACGGCCGAGGAAGCGGTAGGCGAGCCCGATGACGGCCCCCGCTCCGACCGCCCAGACCGCGCGCACGAGCCAGCGCGGCGCGTCGCTCGGAGGAAGGATGGGCGCGTTCCCCGTCGGATCGCTCAGCTCGGGCCTGTACGTGATGATCGCCAGGGCGAGGACGAGCACGCCGAGGAAGGGGAGCGAGCTCCACGCGACCTCGAGCACCGGTTTCTTGAAGCGCAGGCTCGAGAGGAACAGGTTCATGCCGACCGGCGGGGTCAGGTAGCCGATCTCGAGGTTCGTGAGGAAGACGACGCCCAGGTGGTAGCGGTCGATCCCGACGGTGTCGGCGAGCGGGACGATGAGCGGGACGACGACGAGGATCGCCGAGTAGATGTCGAAGAGGGCGCCGACGACGAGCAGGAAGATGTTGAGGAAGAGCAGGAACATGAGCGGCCGGTCGCGCATCTCGTCGGCGAGGAAGCCGAGGATCCGGAGCGCGACCTCCTCGGTCACGAGGTAGTTCTTGAGCCCGAGGGCCATGCCGACGATCAGCAGGACGGCGCCCGTGAGCTCGCCGGCCTTGCGGAGCACGGACGGCAGGTCGCGGATGCGGATGTCGCGATAGATCACGCACTCGACGACGAGCACGTAGAGCGCGACGGCCGCCGCCACGTCCGTCGTCGTGAGCCAGCCGGAGAGGATGCCGCCGGCGGCGAAGAACGGGATCGGCAGCTCGAAGGCCGCGCCCAGGACGGCCTTCCCGAGGCGCGTGGGCGAGAACGCCGGCCGCGGCACGTGCGTGAAGAGCCCCATGCACGCCGAGTAGGCTCCGATGAGCCCGACCAGGAGCAACCCGGGGAGGAGCCCGGCGGCGAAGAGCTTGTCGAACTCGACCGTTCGACCCGCCGGCTGCCCGGCGCTCGCGTAGATGGCGTACACGATGACGGGCAGGCTCGGCGGGAAGAGGAGGCCGAGGCTGCCGCCGGTCGTGAGGAGGCCGATGGAGAAGCCTTCCGGGTAGCGCGCCTGACGGAGCAGCGGGAAGAGGAGTCCGCCGAGGGCGACGATCGTCACGCCGGAGGCGCCCGTGAAGGCCGTGAACACGGCGCACGAGACCACGGCCACGATCGCGACCCCGCCCGGCATCCAGCCGAGCGCGGCGCGCGACGCCTCGACGAGGCGCGAAGGCGCCCGGCTCTCGGCGAGGACGACGCCCGCGAGGATGAAGAGCGGGATCGTGATGAAGAGCGGGTTGCGGACGATCTCCGTCATCTCGGTGAAGATCGTCGCCAGGTCGTAGGGCGACGTCGCCGAGCAGTAGAGCAGCACGGTCGCGCCCGCCATGACGGCGAAGAGCGGCATGCCGAGGAGAGCGTAGACGACGAGGAAGGCCGCGAGCCCGAGGATGATCGGCTTCGAGAGCCAGAGGAGGCCATCGCCGCCGCGCCGCGTGGGCTGGACGCCTCGCGCCTGCTCGGCCGCCTTCTCCTCCTCCGCCTTCTTCTCGGGGGACGTCGGCATGAGGAGGGAGTCGAGGTCGAGGTCGTCCTCCTCCGCGGGCGCCGGCGCCGGCGGCGCGCCCTGGGCGAGCGCCGGCGCCGGCAAGAATGCGAAGAGAACGACCAGCCACAGAGGCCACAGAGACCACAGAGAGGGATACGGAGCCGCCACTCCGTGACCCTCTCCGTGGTCTCCGTGGCCTCTGTGGCTAAGAGCTCCGACGTTCACGGGGCTGCCGCCTCTCGCTCGCTCGAGCCCGAGCCGTGCTTCTGCTCGTACTCCTCGATCTCGTGCGCCGCCTCCGGCTCGACCGGCTCGTCGACGAAGATCCGCGACATCCCGAGGAGCGCGTACCGCCACCCCACGAGCCCGAGCCCGACCGGCAGGATGCAGAGGCTCCACCACGCCGGCACGACCCTCGCGCCGATCGTCAGGAGCTGCTCTCCCACCTGTCCCCGCGCGACCTTCTCGGCGTCGAGGGCCCGCTCGGCGTCCACGAACCCGGCGGCCGCGTAGGCGAGGAGCACGCAGACGGCGACCGTCCCGAGGTCGACGATCCCCTCGACGACGCGCCGCCCCTGCGGCGTCACGACCTTCGAGATGGCCTCGATCGAGATGTGGCGCCGGTCGCGGGCGGCGAGCGACCCCCCGACCATCGCGACCCAGAGGACCAGGTGCTGGGCGACCCTCGGCCCGTCCGGCCAGTGGAGCGCGTCCTTGACCCAGAGGAAGATCGACGTCTCCGACCCCGCGAACTGGCCCGCGTTGCGGCTCGTGCCCTCGGCCGCGACGACGAGGACGAGCGAGAGGAGCAGGAACGCGAGGAGGAGGACCTCCGCCGAGGCGAGGACGCGGTCGAACGCCCTGAGCGCGCGGACGAACGCTCCCACGGCCGGCGCGGCGCGCCTACCCGCCCGCCCCGGCGCCGGGCTTCTTCTGCCGGAGCTGGTCGATGAGCTCGCGCACCTTGTCGAGGAGGGCCTTGGTGTAGAGCTTGCCGGCGAGCTCGTCGCCAACCTTCGCCCCGACGCCGACGAAGCCCGCGGTCTCCTTCGCGTCCCACTTCACGAGCTCCATCTTGTACTCGTCGACGAGGAGCTTCTTCGCCCGCTCGTTCTCCTCGCGCGTCGCGACCACGAACTTGGCCGCGAACTCGCGCCCCACCTCGCGCGTGATCTTGCGCAGGTCCTCGGGCATCGCGTCGAAGAACCGCTTCTCGACGACCATGGCGCCGGTCGCGTTCCCGAGCGGGGTCTCGAGCATGTACGCGAGCTTGCCGTGCCACTGGAGCGCGATGCACGCCGACGGCGACGCGTAGACCGTGTCGATGTGCCCGGTCTGGAGCATCGTCAGCACGTCCGGGAGGCCGAGCGGCACGGGCGAGACGCCGAACGCCTTGAACGTCTCGGTCGCGATCGGCTCGCCCTCCCAGCACCAGGGCTTCGCGGCCTTGACCTCGGCCAGGGACGAGAGCTTCTTGTTCGAGAACATGTAGACGAACCCGACCTCCGCCCAGCCGAGCAGGACGTAGCCGTTCCGCTCCATCTCGGCCTCGAAGACGCGGTCGAGCTTGGCATGGAGGTGGTCCGTCTCCTCGTACGAGCGGTACTGGAACGGCAGCTCGAGGACGCGCACGGACGGCGCGAACTCGCCGATCCCGAGCCCCGTGAAGGCCCCGCCCTGGAGCTGCCCGGCGCGGATCTTGCGGAGCACGACGCGCTCGTCGCCCTGGACGCCGCCCGGGTAGATCTTGAGCTTCACCTGCCCGTTCGTGCGCTTGCGCAGCTCCTTGTCGAAGTCCGAGAGCACGTTCGCCCAGGTCGAGCCCTCGGGCGCGACCGTCGCGACCTTGATCGTGTACTCCTCGGCGATCGCGGGCGCCGCCGGCAAGGCGAGCGCGAGCGCGAGTGCGAGCCACATCTTCTTCATGGCCTGAAGTCTCCTCAGCGCGTGCCGCCGCCCGGCCCATCCGGCTCGGGCGGCAGCGGCGGGAAGATGAGGTCGTCGAGCTGCGGCAGGAGCGCCGCCGCGCGCTCCTTGGCGATCGCGTTGGCGAGGCGTTGCTCGGGGTCGATGTCGGCGGGCGCGGCGACGACGTGCGTGAGCGCCCGCGTGAACTCGGCCCGCGCCCGCTCGGGCTCCGTCTCGCCGAGCGCGACGCACGTGTACTCGGCGTAGAGCTCGTAGGCGATCAGGAACCGGTCGCGCGTGCGCTTGAACACCTCGCGGAAGTGGGCCTCCGAGCGCTTGGGGTCGCCGCCCAGCGTGCGCCCCGCGCGCGCGTGGTAGACGCCGAGGAAGAGGTGCGACCCGGCGAAGTTGTAGTCGGGGTCGAGCTCAGCGACCCGCTCCATCATGGCGACGACGAGCGGCAGGTCGGCCGCCGCCGCGATGTCGCTGCGCGACATGTTGATGAGGCCGCCCCACGCGAACGCCGTCCAGAACACGGCGCGGACGTCGTCCTCGTCGGCCGCGGCCAGCGCCGGCTTCAGCGCGGCCTCGCGCGTCTTCGCGTCCTTGGCCGTCAAGGCGGCGTGGAGGGTCTCGTCCTCGGTCGCGAGCCCGCGCATCGCGTAGTCGCGCGCCTTGCGGTACAGCTCGCGCGCCCAGTCCTGGTCCTCCTTCTCGATGAACGCGAAGGCGAACGTCGCGTTCATCTCGGCGCCCTTGAGCAGCAGGTCCGGGTTCTCGGGCGAGCTGACGATGAAGCCGTCCAGCATCTTGAGGAGCGCCGGCGACGCCTCGCGCGCGTGCCTCGGGCTCCCCTCGCGGTTGAAGGCGACGGTCGAGTCCTCGAAGGACGCGGCCATGTTGTCGGCGACGATCTTGTTGAAGCTGCAGCCGGCGGCGGTCGCCGCGAGGGCGAGCACGGCCGGAACGACGCTGCGCGCGAGCATGGCGGGGATCATACCCGCCGCTCGCGCGCAGCGTCAACCGCCGGCCCCGGCCCGGTCGGCCGGCGGCCGGGGCATCCTACTTCCCGTACCGCTGCTTCTGCATCTCCTCGAACTCCGCCCGCGCGGCCGGGGCGGCGGCGGGGGCGCCGGGCCGCCCGGGCTGGGTGAGGTCGCGGGTGCGGTCGAACTCGAGGGTGAAGCCGTACTGGACGAGGCGCGCCTTCTCGCCCGCCGCCTTCGCCGGCAGCTCGATGTCCCAGCGGAGGATGCCCTTCGGGCGCTCGACCCGGAGGTAGAGCTTGTCCTCGCTCAGCTTGTCCTCGAGGGCCCCGAGCGTCACCCGGACCTCGTCGGCGTTCTCGGGGAGCGGCAGCCGGTCGAAGATCCGCACGGCGACGGCCTCCGCCTTGAAGTTCTCGAGGACGAGCCGGTACTGGAAGGCGACCTCGCGGTTGCCGCCGCGCACGCCCTCGGTCTTCTGGATGAGCTCGCGGCGCGCCCGGACCTGGGGATCGGCGCCGAAGCCCATGACGAAGGTCTGGCCCGGCGCGACCGTCGGGATCTCGCCGCGCCCCATGAACCGGCCGTCCAGGTAGACGTTGACCTGGCCCGCGAGCAGCGCCTCCTTGCCGGCGTGCGTCAGCTCGACCTCGCGGTAGACGTAGCTCGTGAGGGCGGGCGTGGCCACGAAGTAGGGCTTCCCGGGCAGGTCGAGGCGGTCGACGCGCACGAGCTGCTGGTCCGACCGGCTCGCGAGGCTGACGCGCGTCCCGAGGCGGTACTCGATGCTAGGCTCGGCCCCGCCGATCGCCTCCTCCGCTCCGAGGGCGCGGAGCGCGTCGGGGTCGGCCGAGAGCTCGACCGTGAACAGGTCCTTCGCCGCCTCGTTCAGGGCCCAGGCGTTCGCCCGGTTCCCGGCGAGGTCCTGGGCGGCGCGCTGGCCGCGGTCCGCAGCCCGCAGGCGCTCCTGGGCGGCGGCCGCCTGCCGCTGGTAGTCCGCCGGCTGGGGCTTCTGGCCGCGCGCCCCGAGGGCGACGCGGAACGGCGCCAGCCCGGGCCCCTCGGCGCTCAGGCCGGGGGCGGCCGTCGACAGGATGAGGGCGACGTCGTTCCAGTCCTCGCCCGTGACCTGGTAGATGATCGCGTTGTACTCGACCCTGACCGGGCTCGCGCCCTCGGCGTGGAAGTTGTAGGCCGGGGACCAGCCCGCCTGGGTGACGAGGTAGCCGACCCGCACCTCCACGGGCTCGGGCGCGCGCTTCTCGAGGAAGAGCAGGGCCTCGCGCTCGGTGCGCGTCGCCCCGCGCGCCAGCTCGGCGCGTCGCGCCTTCAGGACCTCGAGGTCGCGCTGGATGCCGCGCGCCTCGCGGCCCAGGCGGAGCGACTCCTCGGCCAGGGCGGTCCGCTGCTCGAAGACGAAGCGCGTCAGCCGCTCGAGCGTCTCGGCGTTGAGCACGCCCCTCGACAGCTCGACCTCGGCGGTCGGGGCGACGAACTGCTCGAGCTGGTTCAGGTAGGCGGTCCGCTCGGCCACGAGCTGGGTCAGCCGCGCGTTCCGGGCGAGGGCGTCCTCGCTCGTCTCGATCTGCCCGTCGAGGGCGGCGATGTCGTCGTCGGGCGCGCGCTCGACGGCGTGGGCGCGGTACCGGACGGCGCGGACCTCGATGCCCGCGGATGCCTCGGCGTAGAGGCTGTCGGGGACGACGTGCGGCGGCAGCCCGGGGACGCGGACCTCGATCTGCCCGACGCCGCCCTCGACCTTGAGGGTCCGGATGACCTGCGCCTCGGCGCGGTAGAGCGTGACCTTCTCGACCTTGCCGGGGACGACGATGGGCTCGGCCGCGGCCGCGGCCTCCGCCCCCAACCCCGTCCCTACCCCGCAGAGTACCGTGACGAGCGACGCGAGCGCGATCCTCCCCGCCCTCGCCGACGTGAGCTCGAGCTGCATGCGATGGTCTCCTCCTCTTGTCGCCTCGATGATTCCTTCGCCTCGAGGCCGCCTTCGCAAAAGAAAGGCAAAACGAGGGCGGCGCGCAAGACGGTCTCCATGTTAGACTCTCGAGGCGATCTCATGGCCACGCCACGCCGGATGATGCGGCTCGCTCTTCTCCCGCTTCTCCTCCTCATCCTCCCGGTCGCCGCCGCTTCGTGCGCCGCGGCCGGGGCGGGGCGGTCGTCGATCGTCCTCGAGACGGGCGACTTCGGCTGAGGCGCGGCCGAGGGCCTCGGCTGAGGCTCGCGGCTCGCGCCCGTGCTGGCGCGCCTCGACGAGGTCCCGGGGGTGAGGGAGAGCCGGGTCGACTGGACCGGCCGGTACGTCCTTCTCGCCCTGGAGGACGGGGCCGACGAGGCGCGCGTGGCGGGCGAGGCCTCATCGCTGCTCGGCGACGGGGCCGCGCGCCTGGATCGTGGCCGCGAGGCCGAGCAGGTCGACGCCTACCGCCGCGGCGAGCCGTGGATGAGGGCCGGGGAGACGCTCCGCCTCTCGCGCGCGGAGGCCCGCATCATTGCCGAGCGCGAGGGGGCGCGGGCGGCGCGCGAGGCCGGCCTCGACGCGGACGCCTCGCGGCGGATGGTCGCCGTCCTCGAGGACGAGCTGGCGGCGGCGTTCGAGCGGGTCGAGCGCCGCGACGGGCCGGTCGAGCGCGGGCTCGGGACCGAGCTGCCCCTCGCGCGCGAGCGCGCCCTCGCGCGCTGCCGCGAGTTCCTGACGCCGGAGCAGGTCGCCCGCCTCGAGGCCGCGCTGCCCCTCGAGTAGCGCGGCGCGGCCCCCGCGGTGAGCGGGGTTCGAGAAGCACCGACTCGTCGAGCGTTCAGTCGATCCGGAGCTTGGCGACGACCGTCCGCTTCTCGGCGTAGGAGTAGCCCGTCGCCTCGAGCACGGCCCGGGCCGCGCTCTCGAGCTCGCCCGAGTGCGGCTTCCCCGCCTTCTCGAGCAAGGCGATCCGCATCTCGAGGTCGTTCTCGGCCGCGCTCGGCCCGCCGAGCCCGCCCGCGCCTCCTCCGCCGACGCGGACCGTGTGCGCGCGGGAGGAGTCGAGCGCCTTCTCGACCTCGGCCGCGATCGCGTTCGCCGCCTCGGCGAGGACCCGCGTCAGGACCTGCTCGGTGCTCTCGCCCGGGGCTCCTTCGACGCTGCGGACGATCGGCTCGTCGAAGACGTCGCGCCCGGTCTCGGGGTCGTGGAGCTGGCACCGGACCTCGGTCCAGGCGACGAGCCCGCCCCGCCGCTCGCGCGACGAGGCGAAGATGGCCGCCGCCCGGTCGCGCTCGGCCCGCGCGAGGCGCCGCTCCGCCTCCTCGAGCCGCGCCCGCGCCTCGTCGCGCGCCTCGGCGCCGCGCGCCTCGCGGAGCCGCCCGCGCGCCTCGTCGACGTCGCGACGCAGCGCGGCGAGGGTCGGGTCGTCGCGCGGCGCCGGCTCGCGCCCGTCGAAGGGGTGACGGACCTCGAGCTGGACGATGTCGCCCTTCACGATCCGCCCGATCGTCGGGGACCGCCCGGCCTCGCGGCGGCGCCGGTAGAGGTCGAACGAGAGGACCGGGCCGAGGCCCTGCGACTCGATGCGGTGGAGGAGCAGCTCCTCGAGCCGCTTGTCCGCGCCCTCGCGCGCCGTCAGGTTCTGGAACGGGTAGACGATCACGGCCGGCGGGCCCGACCGGTCGGCGGTCCGCTCGACGACGGTCCGGGCGCGGTCGCTCGCCGCGTACGGGTCGAGCTCCTGGGCCTGGCGCGCCCGCAGCCGGGCGAGGTGGTAGAGGCCTCGTCGCTCGGCGCGCTCGGCCGAGTCCGCGAGCGCCCGGGCCGCCGCCGTCCGCGCCTCGCGGGCGAGGTCCCCGAGGCCCGGCACATCCGCCGAGAACGTGAAGGCGCGGTCGACCTCGCGGAGCGCCTCGGCCGGCCGCGCGCCCGCGAGCGCCTCGCGCGCCAGGGCCATGTGCCGCTCGGCGGCGACCTCGACCGACATCTGGAGGACGAGGCGCCCGTGGGCGAGCCACTGCGGCTGGCGCTCACCGCGCGGCCTTGCGGCGATGGCCCGCTCGACGGCCTCGCGGAGCGCCGGGAGCTGCTCCTCGGGGACGGCGTAGTCCTTCGCCTCCCCCTTGCTCCCCTTCCTCGGGTAGCCCTCGGAGAGGCGCTTGACGTCGGCCGCCGCCTTGACCCAGGCCTCGATCTTGTCGGCGCCGACGGCCTCCTCCGGGCCCGCGGCCGTGCCCGAGCCCGGTGCCTTCGGCCGCGTGCCCGACCCCGGGCCCGCCGTTCGCGCGGCCGCCGCCGCCGCCAGCTCCGCCTCGATCTGCGTCGCCCGCTCGATGTCGGCGTGCGCCTCCTCGACCCGCCCCGCCGCCGTGCGCTTCGCCGCCCGGTCGCGCAGGAACCCGGCCGCCTGCCGGCGCACCTCGTCGTAGAGCTTCGCGGCGTCGGCCACGACGGCCCGGTCGCGCCCGAGCGGCGCGAGCGCCGCCTCGGCCGCCAGCGGGTCGCCCTCCTCGAGCAGGCGCCGCGCCTGCGAGCAGGCGAAGCGGACGCGCGTCAGCCGGGCGCGCTCGCGGGCGAGCAGCTCCTTCGCCTCGGTGGACGACGGGTCGAGCCGGACGGCCTCCTCGAGCGACCGGACCGCGCCCTCGAGGTCGCCTGCCGCGAGCCGTCGCTCGGCGTCGGCTTGGCGAAGCGCGGCCACGTTCCCGGCCGTCTCCTCGAGGCGCCGCTTGACCCGCAGGTTGTGGGGCTCCAGGCGCTGGGCCGCCTGGTACTCCTCCAGGGCCGACTCGTACTCGCTCCGCGCGAAGAGCTCATCCCCGCGCGTCTCGTGGACCGAGCGGCAACCGGCCGCCGTCGCCGCGACGGCGCAAAGGAGGGCGAGAACGGCGAGACGCGACACGACAGCCGACATCGGGAACCTCCGCTTCGCCTGACGGGCCGACCCTACCTCTGGTTTGACTACTCGAGCGCGTACCGCTTCATTTTCTTCCGCAGCCCCTCCCGGCTGAGCCCGAGGAGCTTGGCGGTCCGGACCTTGTTGCCTCCCTCGGCCGCGAGGGCCGAACGGATCATCTCCTGCTCGAGGGCGGCGACCGCCTCCTCGAGCGTCCCGCGGCCCGCGAGCCCGCCCATGGCGCGGCGCACGAGGCCGGTGCGGACGTGATCCGACAGGTGGTGCAGCTCGATCGTCCCGCCCGGCGGGGCGAGGCTTATGAAGCGGCGCACCTCGTTGTCGAGCTCGCGCACGTTGCCGGGCCAGTCGTACTCGGCGAGGGCGTTCAGCGCCTCGCGCGAGATGTGCGGGATCTTGCGGTTGTACTCCTGGCACACCTTCTCGAGGAGGTGGAAGACGAGCGGCACCACGTCCTCGCGCCGCTCGCGGAGCGGGGGGATGCGGAGCGTGACGACGTTCAGGCGGTAGAAGAGGTCCTCGCGGAACCGCTGGTCCTGGATCTCCTGGACGAGGTCCTTGTTCGTCGCCGAGACGAAGCGGACGTCGATCGGGAGCGGCTTGCGGCCGCCGACCCGCACGACCTCGCGCTCCTGGAGGACCTGGAGGATCTTGGCCTGCACCTGCAGGCTCATGTCGCCGATCTCGTCCAGGAACATCGTGCCGCCCGACGCCGCCTCGATCCGGCCGATCTTCTTCTCGACGCCGGTCGCGACGCCGCGCTCGATCCCGAACAGCTCGCTCTCGACGAGGGTCTCGGGGATGGCGGCGCAGTTCAGGTAGACGAAAGGCCCGGCGTACCGCTCGCTGTGGAGGTGGATGAGGCGCGCGATGTGGCTCTTCCCCGTGCCGCTCTCGCCCGTTATGAGGACGGTGACCGGGCTCTTCGCGACGCGGAGCCCGATCTCGCGGACCTCGCGGACCTTCTTCGAGATCCCGATGAACTCGGCCGCCGCCTGCTCGAGCTCGCCGCGCAGGCGGTCGCGCTCGCCGGCGGCGCGCTCGGCCGCGGCCCGGATCTCCCGGAAGCCGCGGGCGTTCTCGAGGGCGATCGCGGCCTGGGCCGCGAGGACCTCGAGGACCTCGGCGTCCTCGGCCGTGAAAAAGACGGCGGGCGGCGCGCCGACGACGCCGGCGCCGGCCTCGGGCGCGAGCTTGTTGAGCGCCTGGATGACGCCTATGATCTCGGCCCGCGCGTTGCGCATCGGGACGGCGAGGAGGGAGCGCGTGCGGTAGCCCGTCTCCTCGTCGACGCGGCGCAGGAAGCGCGAGTCCTCGTAGGCGTCGGCGAGGTTCACGACCTGGCCGGTCGTGGCCACGTGGCCGGCGATCCCCTGGTCGGCCCCGATGGCTATGGCGAGCCCGTCGCCGAGGCCGAGGGCGATGCGCGAGCAGAGCTCGTTGCGCTGGCGGTCGAGGGTGAAGATCGTGGCCCGGTCGGCGCGGACGGCGCGCGCGCCCACCTCGGCTATGCGCCGGAGGAGCGTGTCGGGGTCGTGCTCGGAGTTGAGCTCGACCGTTACGGAGAGCAGCTCGCGCAGGCGCGCGAGGCGTCCCTCGAGCTCGCGTACCCGCGCCGCTCCGGTGCCGGCCCCGTCGGGCAGCACGGCGGCCCTCGCCTCCCCCAGGGTCTGGCTCTCCATGCGTAAAGCGTTGTGTCGCCGCGTTGATCGTCCGGCGCTGCCCCGTGCGACGCCAACGTAGCTTAACACCCGTTCCGGGCACCGTCAAACGCCGAAGCTCGCGGTGGCGCGTGCTTGCGCGGCGAAGGAGCGGGCGGTAGGATCGCGCCCATGCTCGAGCGGACCCGCAGCCACCGAGGCCGGCTCCTTCCCATCGCCATCGTCGCGCTCGCCGGCGGCGCGATCGGCGCCGCGATCGGGAGCCGCGGCGCCCCTCCTCGCCCCGTCGAGGCGGCCGAGGACAAGGTCGCGGTCGGCGTGGCCTTCTCGCCGGGCGGAGGCATCGAGGAGGCGCTCGTCGCCGAGATCGAGGCGGCGAAGCGCGAGGTGCTCGTCGCCATGTACACCTTCACCTCCCGCTCCCTCTCGCAGGCCCTCGCGCGCGCGAAGAACCGCGGCTGCGACGTGAAGGTGGTGCTCGACGACGGGCAGAAGGACATCCGCCACGGCAAGTACGCCGACCTCGTGAAGGCGGGCCTGGATGTCCGCGTGCTGAAGCTCGGGAAGACCGGGGACAACGTCCCGATCCGGATGCACCACAAGTACGTCGTCGTCGATCGGACGACCGTCGGCACGGGCAGCTTCAACTGGACGTCGCAGGCGGACGAGGAGAACTACGAGAACATCGTCATCATCAAGGCGCCGAAGACGGCCGACACGTTCCGCAAGGAGTTCGTGAAGCTCTGGGACCTCGCGGGGGAGCCGGAGAAGAAGAAGTAAGCCCCGCCTCCCCCGGCGCGACCGGCAGGGTCCTCGTCGCGCCTCCCCGAACGCGCTCCCGGCCGCTACGGATTCGTGGGCACGCGAACGAGCCCCGATGGCGTCGCCCCCTGCACCACCAGCCCCTTCAGCCGGAAGACGGCGATCTCCTTCTCCATCCCCTTGGGCTTCACGAGCCCCATGGCATCGGTCCGGACGAACCCGCGCGTGCGCTGCTCGGTGAGCGGGCCTATGAGGACGCCGTTCGGCGGGGCCATGCCCTCGAGCCTCGACGCCGTGTTCACGGCGTCGCCGAGCACCGTGTACTCGAGACGCCGCGCCGCCCCCATGTTGCCGGCGACGACCTCGCCCGTGTTGAGGCCGATGCGGATGTCGAACCGCTGGTCCGCGGGCTTCGTCGCCATGAACGGCCCGAGCGACTCGACCATCTCGAGGGCGGCGCGGCTCGCGCGGAGCGCGTGATCCGGGTAGTGGATCGGCGCGCCGAAGATCGCCATGATCGCGTCGCCTATGTACTTGTTCACGCTCCCCTGGTGCTTGAAGATGATCCCCGTCATGAGCTCGAAGTAGCCGTTCAGGAGCTCGGCCACCTTCGAGGCCGTGAGCCGCTCGGCGAGCTTCGAGAACCCCTGGATGTCGCTGAAGAGGACGGTCACCTCGGCGTGCTGGACGTCGAGCCCGACCTCGGCCTCGGCGCGGAGGATCATCTCGACGACGTCGGGCGAGTGGTAGCGCTCGAGGTTCGCGCGGATCACGGCCTCGCGCTTGAGCTTCTCCTGCATCTCCTGGCGCTTGATCGCGATCGCGAGCTGGTGGCCGACGGCCGTGACGAGATCGCGGTCCTCCTCCGTGAACGCGCCCGCCATCTGGAGGTTGTCGACGTAGAGGATCCCCATCACGTCCTCGCCCTCCCAGAGCGGGACGCAGATGGCCGATCGGATCTGCATCTGGGCGACGGAGCGTCCCGCCTGGAACCGCGGGTCGACGAGGGCGTCGCGCGTCAGCACCGACACGCGCTCCTTGATCACGCGGTCGACGATCGTGTGCGGGATGCGGATGACCTCGTCCGTCGTGTTCAGGTAGCCCGAGCGTTGCCGGCGCCGGTCCTTCGCGACCTTCGGGACGAGCTCGCCCGACTTCGAGTCGAGGAGGAGCAGGATCCCGCGCCCGGCGTTGAGCGCCTCGCAGAGCATGTCCATCGCCCGCTCGAGCAGCTCCTCGAGCGAGGTCGCGAGGTTCACGGCCTGGGCGAGCTGGAAGAGGATGAAGAAGTGGAGCCCCTCGCGCGCCCCGACGCGCCGCTCGCGGTCCCGGAACATGCCGAGCACGCCGCCCTGCGGCGTCGACGTCGAGATCGTGTACTCGGGCTTCAGGTCCGAGACCTTCTTCACGACGGAGAGGCCGGTGTCCTCCTCCCCGGCCCCCGACGGACCGAAGACGACGGTGAGCCCGGAGCGCGCCTCGGGCGGGGGCTTCGGGCTGTCGCCGTGGAACTCGAGCGTCGAGCTGCCGATCCGGACGCGGTCGCCGTGCTTCAAGACGCGGTCGGTGATCCGCTCGTCGTTGACGTAGACGCCGTTCGCGCTCCCCATGTCGACGACGCGCCAGAGGTCGGCCTCGCGGACGAGCTTGCCGTGGCGGCGCGAAACGAGGTGGTCCATGAGGGCGAGGTCGCTCTCGAGCGCCCGCCCGATGACGAAGACCTCCTTCTCGAGGGGGACCTCGCGGACCGGGACGTCGCCGGATAGCAGCACGAGCTTGGCCATGCGTTCCGCTTTACTCCGCAGCCCCCGCGCCCCGTTCGATCAGCCAGCCCGCCACGAACACGAAGACCCCGAGGAGGAAGAGCGTCATCTCCTGCTTCAGCGCGTGCTCGCTCGAGAGCCCGACGAGCAACGCGAGCCCGACGATCCCGAGGCCGACGAGCTCGAGCGCCTTGGCGATCGCGACCCTCATGCGGCCGCCTCGCGCCGCGCCGCCTCGAGGTCCTCGGGCGTGTTCACGTTCACGAACGACCGCCGCCCGGCGTCGAAGCGCGCGACCTCGTCGGGCTCGACGAACCGCACGCGCAGCCCCTCGAAGGCCGCGTCGACCTTGTTCCGCCCGGCGCGCAGGCGCTCCTCGAAGCGCGCCCGGCACGAGCGCGCGTACGCGGCGTGGAGCGGCTCCGCGCCCTTCTCCCCGCGCGGGACGACGATGTCGTGGCCGCCCGCGAGGGCGAGGCCGGCCATGTGGCGGACGAGGGGCTCGCTCACGAACGGCATGTCGACCGCGCAGCAGAACGCCCAGTCCGTCTCCGCCGCCTCGAGGGCCGCCGCGATCCCGGCGAGCGGGCCGGCCCCCGGGAAGCGGTCGACGGCGACCGGCACCCCGACGCCGGCATAGCGAGCGGCGTCCCCGGCCGACAGGATCACCCGCGCGAAGATCGCGCCGAGCCTCCGCACCTGCTGCGTCACCAGGGCCTCGCCGCCGTCGTCGAGGGCGAGCAGCGCCTTGTCGCGGCCCATGCGGGTGGAGCGCCCGCCCGCGAGCACGACGCCGGTCATGGGCAACAGGTCCGCCACGACGTCCTCCGGCGCTCTCACGCCGCCTCCGGCGGCTCGAGCAGGTGCGCCTTCACGACCTCGCCCGCCGCCAGCGCCTGCCGCCCCGGCGGCACGATCGCGAGCGCGTTCGCGCGCGCGAGGGGCCCTATGGCCCCCGCCCGCTGGCTGCCCGCGAGGCGCGCCCTCAAGCGCCCGTCGTCGCCGAAGCGCACGCGCGCCCGCAGGTACGCGCGCCGCTCGGAGTCGGGGCGCACGGGTTCGTCGAGCACCACCGGCACCTCGGCCGGCGCGACATCCCCCCTGCCCAGCATCTTGCGGAGCGCCGGGGCGACGAGCAACACGAAGGTCACGAACGCGGACGCCGGATTGCCGGGAAGCCCGAAGGCGGCCCGACTTCCGCGAACTCCGAAAGCGAACGGCTTCCCCGGTTTCATCGCCACCTTCCAGAAGCCGAGCTGGACGCCGGCGGCCGCGAAGGCCTCCTTCGTGAAGTCGTGGTCCCCCACCGAGACGCCGCCGGTCGTGACGACCGCGTCCGCGGCCTCGAGCGCTTCCGCGACCTTCGCCTCGATCGCCCGGCGGTCATCGCCCACGATCCCGAGGTCGAGCGGGGTCGCTCCCTCGCGCGCGATCAGCGCCGAGATCATGGCGTTGTTCGAGTTACGGATCTGCCCGGGGGCGAGCGGTTCGCCCGGGTAGCGGACCTCGTCGCCAGTCGAGAGGACCGCCACGACCGGGCGCCGGCGGACGGCCACGCGCTCGAGCCCGCCCGAGATCAGGAGCGCGAGGCCGCCCGGCCCCACGACCGCCCCGGCCGGCAGGAGCGCGTCCCCGGGCCCGAAGTCCTCGCCGCGCCGGCGGATGTGCGCACCCGGCGAGGCGGGCGCGAGCACCGTCACCCGCTCGCGACCCTCGCGCGCGCGCTCGCGCGGCACGATCGCGTCCGCGCCTTGCGGCACGTTCCCGCCGGTCATGATCCGCGCGGCCTGCCCGGCCCCGATCGCCGCCGACGGGGCGCGGCCGGCCGGCAGGTCCAGGACGACGCGGAGCTCGACCGGCGCCGCCTCCGAAGCGGCCTCCACGTCGGCGGCGCGGACGGCGAAGCCGTCCATCTCCGATGCGTCGTAAGGGGGCCCGGCCTCGACGGCAACGGCCGGGCGTGCGAGGACCCGGCCGGCGGCCTCGACGACCGCGCACCCCTCCTCGACGACCGCCGACACCGCTTCGAGAACCCGGCCCCTCGCCTCCTCCGGGCTCAGCATGCGGGGCGCATTCTATCCCGTGATGCGGCGCGTGTAAAGGACGATGCGGACGCTCGGAGAGCGGTGGCTCCCGTGCCCCTGCCCGCGCCCAGGCCCGTAACCCTTGCCTTTGCTCGTGCCCGTGCTCCTGCTCTTGCGCGTACCGATGCCCCGCCCTTACCGTGCCCGTGACTCCTTCCCGTGAACGAGCCACGTGAGCCCTGTCCGCGAGCCGTCGACGGTTCCTTGCCCGCCTCCTGGCCCCGCCGCTACAATCGAGCCCCATGACCCCGGACCCCACCCCCGCCGACCTCGCCCGGCGCTTCGTCGAGGGCGCCCGGCGCGCGCTCGGAGCCGCCGCCCGCCCTCTCGCGGCCGACTCCGCGGCGTCGGCGCCCCGCGCCTCGGCCGCCGGCGTGACCGTCGCCGGCACGTACGAAGGCCTGGGGGCGCTCGCGGGAGCGGCGCCCGCGCACCTCGCGCCGGTGCCGGCCGGCGCGCCCGACCTCGGGGCCGCCCTCGAGCCCGCGCTGGCGGCCCTCTCATCGCCGGCGTTCGACGACGGCCCCTTCGCGGACGCGCGCGAGGCCGTCCGGCGGGCGGCGGACCTCGCGCGGGCAGGCGACGGGCGGGCGGCCCGAGCGGCTCTCGTCGGCGGCGCCGCCATGGCCCTCATGGTGCTGCCCGACCGCGACCGGGAGACGCTCGGCCGCGAGCTGCTGGCCGCGCGGTTCGAGGAGGGCCTCGAACGGCTGGAGGCGGGCGAGGCCGAGGCGGCCGCCGGGTCGTTCCAGGCCGCCCTCGCCGCCGACCCGCGGTCGGGCCTCGCCTTCGAGGGCGTGCTCCTGGCGGCGATGGCGGGCGCCGCGTCGGACGCCGGCTCGGGCGCGACCACCGGTCGGGGGGCGGGCGCGGTTCCGGGCTGGGTGCGCGAGGCCCTCGAGGTCCTGGACGAGGCCGCGAAGGAGCTGCCGCTCGGGGAGGCGACCTACCTCCGCCTCGCCGGCCTCGCCGCGCGCGCCGGCGCCGACCCCGTCCGCGCGCTCGAGCGCGGGCTCGCCCAGATGGTCGTCGACCCGGCGACGCGCGTGCGCCTGCTCTCGGCCGCGCTCCGGTTCAAGCCGGCGCACGGACCGTCGCTCCGCCGGCTCGGCTTCGCCCACTACATAGCGGGCGACGCGGCGCTCGCGCTCGAACCGCTCGAGGCCGCCGCCCGCGCCGGCGAGGATGTCTCGCTCCTCCTCGGCCTCGCCCGGCTCGGCGCCGGCGACCGCGCGTCCGGGATCGAGGCGCTCGCCGCCCACGTCGCCGGGGACCCGCAGCCCCAGGCCGGGGCCCTCCTCGAGGTCGGCCGCGCCGACCTCGAGGCCGGGCGCCTCGACCTCGCCGCCGAGCGCCTGGGCGCGGTCACGTCGGGCGGCGATCCGTACCGGACGCGGGCCCTCGTCCTCTTCGCCCGCATGGCGCTCGAGCGCGGCGACCTCGACGAGGCCGACCGCCTCATGTGGGAGGGTCCGGACACCTGCGAGGCCGAGTCGATCGAGATGTTCGACCGCCTGGCGGCGGCGCTCAGGCGGCGAGGCGGCGGCGGGGCCGACCTGGCCCGCGCGGCCCGTGCCGAGAAGGAGGCCGCCGACATGCGCGCCCTCCCGCCCGCCTTCCGGGAGTTCGGGTTCATCTCGAACCCCCTCGGCCAGCCGGCGATCGTGGCGAGGGACGAGGGCGGACGGCTCTACCGCGGGCACCGACGGTCGACGGGCGAGAGCGTCCTCCTGCGCGGGCGGGCCCCGCACGGAGACGATGTCCCGGGCCGGCTGCCGCCGCGCGCGCCGACGCCGTTCGTCCTCGAGCCGGTCGCGAGCGGTCGGCTCGGTCCGCGCTTCTGGACGATCTACCCGGACCCCGGGCTCACGCCGCTCTCGGCCGTCCTCGAGCGCTCGCGCGAGAAGGCGCGCGCGATCGCGCCCGTCGTGCTCCGCGGCCTGGCGGCGGCGCTCTGCGACATCGCGGCCGCGGGCGGGGGGCTCGTGGCCGGGTTCCTCGTCCCCGAGCGCATCCTGCTGACGTCCGCCTCCGGGCCCCTCCTCCTGCCCTTCGACCCGCTCGACGCGCCGTTCGCGCCCGGGAGCGACGCGCCCGCACCCGCGGCCGTCGCCCCGGAGGTCGCCTCGGGCGGCCCGGGCGCGGCCTCGCCGGCCTCCGACGTCTTCGGGCTCGCGGCCGTCGGGCGCCAGCTCCTCGCCGACGGCCTGCCGCCGCGCCTCGCCCCGGTCCTCGACGCGGCCGGCGCCGCCGACCCCGCCGCCCGGCCGTCCGCCGAGGCCCTGCTCGTGGCGTTCCTGAGATTCCTCTAGTCGGATAGAATTCCCCGCGGAGGTGGAAACGCGCATGCGCCGATCGCTCGCCCTCGCGCTGTTGCTCGTGACCTTCGTCGGAGCCGGCTGCGCCCGCGACCGGGTCGAGGACTCCGTCGTCATGCAGTGGTACGACGAGGAGGAGGACGTCGAGATCGGCACCGGCGTCATGCAGCAGAGCCTCGCCGAGTTCCAGCAGAAGGGCATCGAGTACGACACCGACCAGGAGCTGACGGCCAAGATCCGCGAGATGGTGACCCGCCTCGCCGCGGTCTCGCACTATCCCGAGTTCCCGTGGGAGGCGCACCTGGCCGAGGTCGACATCGTCAACGCCTGGTGCGCGCCCGGCGGCAAGATCATGGTCTTCCGCGGGCTCTTCGACCCTCAGAAGGGCCTGGTCCGCTCGGAGGACGAGCTGGCCGCCGTCCTCGGCCACGAGATCGCGCACGCCACCTGCCGTCACGTGACGCGCGGCAAGTCGCGCGAGAACATGATCCTCGTCTTCGCCTTCCCGGTCCTCATCGCCGGGGCGGTCGTCGGCGCCGGCGACCTGACCCAGGTCGCCGTCGGCGGCGGCCTGAGCCTCTACCTCCCCAAGTACTCGCGCGGCCAGGAGTCGCAGGCCGACGCGGTCGGCATGATCTACATGGCGAAGGCGGGCTACGACCCGCGCGCCGCGCCCCGCCTGTGGAAGCGGGCGGCCGAGACCCAGGGCGACGAGGCGAGCATCTTCTCGACCCACCCGGCGAGCGGGGAGCGGGCGGAGGCCCTCGATGAGGCGCTGCCCGAGGCGCTCGAGATCTACGAGAAGACGAAGGGCGGCGGGGCGGGGACGGGGGTCGGCGCCGGGGGGTAGGAGGGAAGTGACCCCAACGGGATTTGAACCCGTGTTACCGGGATGAAAACCCGGTGTCCTAGACCTGGCTAGACGATGGGGCCGCCGGAGTCGCCTCAGTATAGCCCTAGGGCCTGATCCGGTCCACCTGCCGCGTCAGCGCATCTCCCAGCAGCGCCGCCTCATCCCGCCCGAAGAGCGTGAGGAGCGCCTCGTAGCCGCCGCGGTCGTACTCGACGGCGTCGGCGACGTATCCCAGGTGGTCGTTCGCGAGCCCGACGACGACCGGATGGGCGAAGCCGAGGCGCCGCGCCTCGGCCTTGAGCGCGAGCCCGACCGCCGTCAACGGCTCGCCCGGGACGCCGACGAGGCAGGCGTCGCCTATGCGCATCGCCTGGACCGGGATCCGCCGGTTGAACCACGTCTCGTCGAGCTCGACGTAGAGGGCGTTGAAGACCTGCTGGAGGATGCCGAGGTTGAGCTGCGGGACCTGCGGCGGGAGCGCCCCCTGGAGCTTGTCGAAGCGGATCGCCGGCGGGGTCGGGAAGCGGAACTCCTCGAACGAGGCGGCGAGGGGCACGTCGCCCTGCGCGGAAGCGGCCGCGGCGCCCGCCACGCTCAGGGCCTCGGCGGCGATCGCGCGCCCGACCGACTCGGCGCCCGGGAACCCGTAGGCGTTCGGGCTGACGTCGCCCTCCGCGCCGTTCAGGTAGAGGCAGACCGCGCCGTTCCCGAGCTGCGCCTCGACCTCGCGCTCGCAGTAGCCCATGAGGTCGGCCGAGTACTGGAGGTTGTCGGCGTCGAGCGAGATCCCGTGGATCGCCAGGTTCACGGCGAGCGCGACCGGGGTCCCGTCCTCGCGCTGGACGAGGATCGTCGTCAGGTCGGGGTCGACGACCCCGAGGCCGCGGCGGTTGCGCTGCACGGTCGTGACGGGCGCCGACGCGATCCCGACGCGCGCCGGGGCGAGGCGGGCGACGGCGTCGCCCACGGCCTGCGCGGCCCGGTCGACGAGCGGGTCGTAGACCCGCGCATCGAAGAGGTCCATGGCCGCGAGCTCCCAGAAGCGCTTGTCGCCGAGCGCCCCCGGACCGCTGTGCGTGTGCGTGGCGGCGACGAGCAGACGCTCCGGCGCGATCCCGTGGGCGGCGACGCGCGCGGCGATGTCGTCGCGCGCCCGCCGGCTCACGCCGATGAGGTCGAGGCTCAGGATCGCGTAGCGCTCGCCGCCGCGCTCGAGCACGAGCGCCTTCGCGCAGATCGCGTCGTGGACGGCGGTCGACGGCGTGAAGAGCGTGTGGAGCGCCGCCGGGTTGAACTTCACGTTGAACCCGAGCGCGGCGGCGAGGTTGAGCGGGATCGTGAAGGCGTCGAGCGGGCGCCGAGGGCCGCCGCCGTAGCCGCCGAGCGGCGCGCCGACGGGCGGCGTGATGTCGACGCGGGCCGCGCCGGCGAGGATCGCCGGCGCCGCCGGCGTCGGGGTGGCGCCCGGAGACGGGGAGGCCGATCCGCCGCCCGCGCCCGCGCCTCCGCCGGCCCCCGGCCCTCCCCCGCCTCCACCCGCGCAGCCCGAGCCGGCCCAGGCGACCGCGATCAGCGCGATGATCCCGACGAGGGCGCCCTTCGCCCGAGACACCCCTAAGCTCATGGCCCCACCCCCCTGAACCGCTGCGGAAAGGGCGAAACGATAGCACGCCGCTCCCCCGAGGGTCAAGCGCTCGCCCGGAGAACGGCCCCGCGGGCGGGGCCGCGCCCGCGGGCCCGGCCCCCCGCGCCGGGGGGACCCACCGCCGTCGGCGACGCGCGCCGTCCGGGGGCCCGACCCCCGGACGGGCGACGCAAGTCCTTCGCGTCGCCGGTCTTTCATCCCGGGTCGACCCGACCCGGACGTTTCATCTTGCAACACCGCCACGCGGTTAGTACATACACAGTACCTCGCTCCGCCCTCATTGACGCCACAATATCCTGTTTAACAATATATTGTGACATAGCAGCACAATCTATAGCTCGCTTGCATCTGTAAGAGATTCGCGCTATGAGCGCGGGGCCGCCGTCCAGCGACTCGTCGATCGAATCCATCGCCCGCCGCCTCCGGCGAGCCTTCTGCTCGGCCCTGGTCTCGCTCCGGCGCGACGATCGCCGCCGCCTCCGCGCCTGGATCACCCCCGACCTGGCCCGGCTCATCTGCACCCAGACGCTCTTCCCGTTCTGCGTCGAGGGCGGCGACACCGCTCCGGCGGTCGTCGAGAGCCTGCTCCGGTCTGCGTTCGAGGCCCTCTCCGATCAGGACCTCGAGCGCCGCCTGGTCCACGCCCTGGAGCGGGCGGCGGCGATGGGCCCCGGGGCCCTGCAGGCCGGGCCCGGGAACGGCGTCGAGGACCTCATGCAGGAGCTTCGCGCCGCCCTGCCTTCGGACGCCGAGCTCACGTCCCTGCTCCGCGACATCACGCCGAACGAGGACGACGTCGAGCTCCTGCGCTACCTCCGCCTGGCCGACGAGGCGCTCGACGCCTAGGCTAGCGAGCCGCGGGGCGCCGCCGCAGGAGGTCCTCGTAGAGGGCCGCGGTCGCCGCGACCAGCGCCTCGACGCCGAACCGCGCCGGGGCCGAGCGCCGGCCGGCGTCGCCGCACGCGGCCGCGAGCGGCTCGTCCGCGAGGAGGCGGGCCGTCGCCGCCGCGACGCGGTCGGGGCGTCCGGGCGGGACGACGAGGCCCTCGGCCCGAGCCTCGACGCCGTCGGGCAGCGAGGCGACGTCGCGCGGCGGCCCGAACACGTCGCCGACCCCGCCGACGCGCGTCGCGACGGCCGGGCGGCCCGCGGCGAAGGCCTCGACGAGGGCGAGCGGCGTCCCCTCGTTGCGCGAGGTGAGCAGGAGCACGTCGAGGTCGGCGTAGACGCGCGCGAGGTCGGCCCGGAAGCCGAGGAACCGCGCGTCGACCCCGCGCGCCCGCGCCAGCGCCTCGAGCCGCGGCCGGTCCGGGCCGTCGCCCGCGAGCACCAGCGAGAGCTTCCGCTCGCGCGCGAGCAACGCGGCCGCCTCGATCGCGTCCTCGACGGCCTTGACCGGCACGAGGCGCCCGACGCAGCCGACGAGCGCCCGCCCGGCCCCGATCCCGAGCTCGGCCCGAAGCTCGCCCCGGCGCCGCGGCGCCTCCCCGAGCGGCGTCAGGTCGACGCCGGGCGGGACGCGGACGACCTTCCGGGACGGGGCGATCGCGAAGCGCTCGACGAGGTCGCGGCGCTGCGCCTCGGAGAGGGCGACGATCCGCGTCGTGAACCGGGCGAGGAGCCGCTCGGCGCGGACGATCGCCGCGCTCGCGAGCCGGCCGAAGTACCCCTCGAAGACGTGCCCGTGGAACGTGTGGACGCGCACCGGGACGCCCGCGAGCGCCGCCGCGACGCGTCCGAGGGCGCCGGCCTTGGCCGTGTGCGTGTGGATGACGTGGGGCCGGAAGCGTCGGGCCAGGCGGAGGAGCGCGACAAGGGCACGCGCGTCGGCGAGCGGCGACGGCTCGCGCCCGAGCCCCGGGATCTCGACCGGGTCCACCCCGCGCTCGCGCGCGAGCGGCCCGAGGTCGCCCTCCGCCGGCCCCGGTCGGCCGACGGCCAGGACCGTGCGGAAGCCGTGGGCGTCGAGGCCCGCGGCGAGCCCGATCGTCTGCCGCGCCGGCCCGCCGACGTTGAGGCGCGTGACGATGCGGAGGACGCGGCGCGCGCCGGCGCTCATCCCGCGGGCGGCTCCGGGCGCTCGGGGCGCTCGGGACGCTCGGGACGCTCGACGTCCACGGGCAGGCGGCCGAGCCGGATGCCGATGGCCACGAGCGCGAGGATGTAAGCGACCGCGGCCGCGGTCGCCTCCGGGCGCGTGAGCCAGCGCGTGCCGACGCCGATCGCCGCCCCCGGGACGGCGGCGACGAAGCTCGCGATGACGGCGCCGCGCTCGCCGAGGCCGAGGAAGACGAGGCGATGCGAGGTGTGGTCCCGGCCGCCCCGGCTCACCGGGCGACCGCGCAGGCGGCGCGAGATCGTGACGAGGAGCGTGTCGAAGATCGGGACGGTCAAGATCAGGGCGGGGACGGCGACCGGCCCGAGGTGTCCGGTCGCGCCGCGCGCCGCCCACTCGACCCCGAGGGCGGCGAGGAGGAAGCCGACGACGTGGCTGCCCGAGTCCCCGAGGAAGATCGACGCCGGCTGCCGGTTGTAGCCGAGGAAGGCGACGAGCGCGCCCCCGAGCGCGGCCGCGGCGGCGGCGAGCCCGGTCGCGCCCGCGAAGCCGAAGAGCGCGGCGAACCCGAAGGCGGCGACGGCGCCGACGCCCGAGGCCAGGCCGTCCATGTTGTCGATCAGGTTGAGCGCGTTCGTGATGGAGACGACCCAGACGACGGTCAGCGCCCCGTCGACCGCGGCCACGCCCGTCACCCGCAGGGACCGGCTCGCGACGAGCAGCCCGGCCGCGAGAGCCGCCTGTCCGAGCAGCTTCGCCAGCGGGCGCAGGTGGACGAGGTCGTCCGCGAGGCCGAGGGCGAAGGCCAGGGGCCCGAGGGCGGCCAGGGCCGGGGCCTCGCGCCACGCGCCCGCGACGGCGAGCGAGACGAGGCAGGCGCCGAGCACGGCCGCCCCGCCCCCCTTCGGGGTCGGGCGCGTGTGCCAGCGGTCGGCCTTGGGGTGGGCGACATGGCCCAGGCGGAGGGCCGCGGCGCGGACGGCGGGTGTGAGCGCCACCCCGACCGCCAGGGCCACGCCGCCGGCGACGGCCACGTCAGGCACGGCGCGCATCGGCCTCCCGCCCCGCGCCGGCGAGAGCGCCCCGGCGCAGCAGGTCCAGCCACGTCTCCAGCGTCAGCAAGGTCCACAGGGCGTGGCCGTGATCGGCCCGCCCCCCGAGGTGCGCCTCGACCCGCCGCCGCACGCCCTCGCCATCGAAGAAGCGGCGCAGGTGCGCGCCCGGGTCGAGGAGCCGCGCCGTCACCGTGTCCCTGAGCGGCCCGCGGAGCCACGCCCCGAGCGGGACGCCGAACCCGCGCTTCCCGCGCCGGAGGATCGCCGGCGGGACGAGGTCCTTGAACGCCTCGCGCAGGACGCGCTTCGTCCGGAGGCCGGGCCCGAGCTTGAACCGGTCGGGCAGGGACGCCGCCAGCTCGACGAGGGCCGTGTCGAGGAGCGGGGAGCGGACCTCGAGCCCGTGGGCCATGGACATGCGGTCCATCTTCGGCAGCAGGTCGCCCGGGAGGTAGGTCTCGAACTCGTGGGCCAGCCGGCGGTCGAGGATCGAGCCCGGTCCGCGGCCCTCGTCGCCGCCGGCGTCGAGCCCCGTCAGGAGCCGCCGGAGCCGCCCGAGCCGGCTCTCCGGCCTCCGCGCCGCCCCCACCGAGTCGAGCGCGAGCCGGGCGAGACCGGCGACGGCGCGCCGCACGGGCCACGCGACGCGCTCGATGGTCGCCCCGGCCGCCACCCGCAGGTAACCGGCGAACAGCTCGTCGCCGCCGTCGCCGGCGAGGGCGACGGTCACGTGCTCGCGCGCGAAGCGGGCGAGGTGCCAGGTCGCGATCGCCGAGGAGTCGCCGAAAGGCCCGCCGTGAGCGACGACGAGGGCCTCGACGAGCGCGGGCGTGGGCGGCGGGACGACCGTCTCCTCGTGCCGGGCCCCGAGCGCCCGGGCGACGACCCGCGCGTACGGCCGCTCGTCGAGGGCCGGGTCCTCGAAGCCCGCGCAGAGCGTGCGCAAAGCCGCGCCCGGCCGCGGGAGGAGCCGGGCGGCGACGGCGGCGACGATGGTCGAGTCGAGGCCGCCCGAGAGGAGCACGCCGACGGGGACGTCGGCGACGAGCCGCCGCTCGACGGCCCGGAAGACGACGCGCCGGACCTCGCGCGCCGCCCCGCGCAGGCCCGCCGGCGGCCGATCGGCGCCCGGCGGGCGGCCGAACGGCGCCGACCAGTAGCGGCGCGGGGTAAGGGCCCCGCCCTCGCGCGTCCAGACGAGCGTCGACCCCGGCGGCAGCTCCCGGACCCCGCGGTAAGGCGTGCGCGGCGCCGGCACGTAGCCGCGCGCCACGAGGTCGGGCACGGCCCGCGGGTCGCACTCGAGCGCGACGGCGCCCAGGGCCGCGAGCGCGGCGGGCGACGAGGCGAAGGCGATCCCGCCCGCCGCCGTCTCCACGTGGAAGAGGGGCTTCTTGCCGGCGCGGTCGCGGGCGAGGAGCAGCCGACCCCGCGGCTCGTCGAAGAGGGCGAGGGCGAACATGCCGTCGAGCCGCTCGATCGCCCCGTCGCCCAGGTCCTCGTAGAGGTGGACGATCGTCTCGGCGTCGCCCGTCGAGCGGAGCGCGTGCCCGCGGGCGAGGAGCTCGCGGCGCAGGTCGCGGAAGCCGTAGACCTCGCCGTTGACGACGAGCCGGACGGTGCCGTCCTCGTTCGGGAGCGGCTCGGCCGCCGCCTCGCTCAGGTCGACGACGGAGAGGCGCCGGTGGAGGAGGACCCCGTCGCGCCCGCGCCACACGCCCTCGCCGTCGGGCCCGCGGGGGCGGAGCGAGTCGAGCGCGGCCCGGATGCGCCCGGGCGCGAGCCCCGCGCCGTCGATCCCGAACCAGCCGGCGATGCCGCACACGACGGCGTATCATAAATCCGACGTGAAGGAAAAAGGCGGCCTGGAGGACCCCGCATGCGGCCCCTCGTGCAGAAGACCCGGGAAGCGCTGGCGAAGCACGGCATGAGCCTGGCCGAGCACTTCGTCCTCTGCACGGTCGGCCAGCGCGCGCCCCTCGAGCGCCAGGCGCTCGCCGAGCACACCTTCTCCCTCTCGAGCGGCGACCCGCGCGGCCGCTTCACCCTCGTCGAGTACCTCGCGGCCGTCGACTCGTGCGCGGCCCGCGGCTGGCTCGTCCCGCTCGGCGAGGAGGCGCGCGAGGCCTCGCGGCGCGAGCTCGAGGCGGTGCCGCACCTCGAGGCGGAGCGCGAGTTCGTCGAGCGCCTGGGCGTCTACGACTTCACCCCCACCGGCTGGGACCTCCACGGCCGCATGCTCGTCGAGGTCTTCGGCTTCGACACCCGCCCGCGGCGCAAGGCCGGCGTGAACCTCGACCTCGACGGGCGCCGGGCGCACGTCCTCTCGCTCACGGCCGACGGCTGCCGGGCCCAGGTCGAGGCCTGCCGCGAGCGCGTGCTCGGTCTCGTCGGGCCGGTGCGCTTCGTCGAGGTCACCGACCCCGAGCCGATCGGCGCGTGGAAGCCATCGCGCTTCGAGACGTTCCCGACCGGCTTCCAGGCCTTCCTCCGCTGGGAGGTCCCGGCGCCGGCCGGGCCCGAGGCCGGACCGGGGCCCGAGCCCGAGCCGGAGCCCGCGCCCGAGCCTCCGACCCCTTCTGACTAAGCGAGACGCCTCACTCCATCCCGCGCTCTCCGGCGCTATCATCGGCCCCCTGTCCGCGATCAACCCGAACAGGTGATCCTGCCCTCCGACCCGCTCATCGCCGGCGACCCGCACCGCTCGGCCTACTCGGCCGGCCTCGGCGACCAGCGCCACGTCTTCGTGCGCTCGGGCGGCGTGCTCGAGGCCGGCGCGGGCTTCTCGGCCTCGGCGCCGATCGCCGGCGGGGCGACGGCGTCCGCGGGCTTCTCGACGAGCGGGCTCCTCGAGTACTCCGTCCTCGCGCCCTACGAGACGAAGGCCTCGGGCGCGCTCGAGCTCGGGCGCGACCTGACGGTCGACCTGCCGGTGACGGCGAAGAACGCGCGCGAGCTGCCGCGCGGCGCCGAGTTCTCGGTGCGCGGGAGCGGCACGGTGTCGGCCTCCGCGTCCGTCGGCGCCGGCGCCTCGGCGGGTGTCGGGCCGCTCACGGTCGGCGTCTCGGGCGGGCCCTCGACGGGCAAGAGCGTCAGCGGCGAGATCACGCTCAACGTCAAGCGCCTCGACGGCGACAGGGTCTACGTGCGGATCGGCGAGTCCGGGTCGACCGGGCGCTCGGCGTCGGTCGGCGTGCGCGCCGGCGTCACCCTCGACACGACGGCGATCCCGGCCCTGAACCTGGGCTCGAGCAAGATCGCCGACTTCATCGGGGGGACGGCGACGAAGGAGGTGAAGAAGCAGGTCGAGAAGCTGCTCTCGGCCCAGGCGTCCGCCTCCGCCTCGTCGTCCCGCGAGTCGCGCGAGGTCGAGTCGTTCGTCCTCGACCTCCGGACGGCCGAGGGCCGGAGCGCGTACGAGTCGCTCGTCCGCCTGGACACGGGCCCGGCGGCGCGGCTCGCGGCCGAGGGCAAGGCGACGCGCGCCGTCCTCGACGAGTCGGCGTCGAGCCGGGGCCGCAGCGTCAACGTGCAGGTCGGCCCGGCGAAGCTCCTGCTGATCGACAGCCTGCGCCAGGACCGGACGAAGAGGCTCGAGGCCACGAGCGGCGAGGTCGAGCAGGCGCGCTCGCTCTTCAAGCGCTCGACGTCCGGGCTCCTCTCCGGCGAGCGGAGCGTCACCTGGGAAGGCGTCTCCATCCGGCGCCGCGCCTCCGAGACCCTCGTCAACGAGCTGTCCCTCAAGGGCAAGCGGCTCGACCTCGTGGCGCGGAGCGAGGGCATGCTGGCGTCGGCCGATGCCGAGATCGGGCGGGCCCTCGCCCCGCCCTAGCGGCCGCCCTGGCCGTGCCCCTCGGCGGGGGCGGGCGTTCCGCCCGCCACGGCGCGCACGAGGGCGCGATCAACCTCGGGTCGCAGGGGAAGACCCCCGTCGCCATCCTGAGCGCCGCCGACTTCGACGCGACGGAGGTCGACCCGCTCTCGGTCGTGCTCGCGAGCGCCCCGGTGAAGCTCAAGGGGAACGGCTCCCCCATGGCCTCGTTGGAGGACGTGAACGGCGACGGGTTCCTCGACCTCGTGGTCCACGTCGACACTCAGAGCCTCGAGCTCTCGGCCGAGGACACGGAGGCCACCCTGACCGGGCAGACGTACGCCGGCCAGGCGATCGAAGGGACCGACTCCGTCCGCATCGTCCCCGGGAGCTGAAGATGGAGGGCCGATCCGGTCAGGCGGCCCTCGTCCTGACGACGGCGGTCGCCCTCGCCCTCGGCGGGCTCGCCGCCTTCGTCCTCGTCGAGACGGGGCCTCCGGAGCGGCGATCGGCCGGCGCCGGCGGCCCGGTCTCCGGCCGGGCGGCGCCGGCGCCGCGCGCCGGGGTCGAGCGGCGGCCGGCGGCACCCGGTTCCAGGCCCCGGTCGGGGCGACGGCGCCCTCCGCGGGCGCCACCCGGACGGCCGCCACCCCGGCCGCCCTGGACCTCGTCCCCGACCTCGAGCGCGCCGTGGCCTTCTCGACGGACACGGGCGCGAGGCGCCGCGCCCTGCACGCGCCGGCCGCGATCCCGGAAGCGGCCGCGGCCGGCGCCCTCGCCCGCCTCGCCGCCTCGCTCGACCTCCCCGCCCGTCTCCGGCGCGAGGCGCTCCTCGCCTTCGCCGAACGTCCCGCCGAGGCGGCGGTCGCGTTCGCCTTCCTTCGGGACGCGGACCCGGGAGTGCGCCTCGCGGCCGTCCAGGTCCTGGGAGCGGCGGCGCCCGCGGGAGTGGTCGAGGCCCTGCGGGCGGCCGTCCTCGACGCGCTCGCCCGGACGGAGGACCGGGCGCGGCGGCGCGCGCTCGCGACCTCGCTCGCGCGGTCGGCGGACCCGCGCGCCGCCTCCGTCCTGCTCGAGGTCGCCGGGACCGACCCCGACGTCAAGACGGTGCGCCGCCATGCAGGGGCTCGGTCTCGCCGGGGACGCCCGGGCCCTCCCGATCCTCCGCGAGCGCGAGGCGCAAGGCGGCGAGGTGGAGCGATCCTACGCCCGGACGGCAATCGAGCGGATCGAACGAGGACGCTGAGACTGAGAGCGAGGGCTCCGGCGGTCGCGCCGACCTATCCCTCGCCCGCCGCCCGCACCTCGTAGAGCGCGACCGGCTCGTCCTTCCCCTTGACCTTCACGCCCGTCGCCACGAGGCGGATCGAGAAGGCGTCGGGGCGGGCGACCGCGGCGACGACCGACTCCGTGACGAGGATCGCGCAGCCGTACTGCTTCGTCAGCCCCTCGACGCGCGACGCGACGTTGACGGCGTCGCCGATCGCGGTCGGCGACATGCGCGACGGCGAGCCGACGGTCCCGACGACGACGTCGCCCGCGTGGATCCCGACGCCCATGTCGAGCGGCGGCCGCCCGGCGCGCGCCCGCTCCTCGTTCAGCCGCGCGAGCGCGCCGCGCATGGCGAGGGCCGCCGCGAGCGCGCCGTCGCTCGCGGGGTCGTCGAAGAGGGCCATGATCGCGTCGCCTATGTACTTGTCGATGAACCCGCCGGCGTCGCGGATGGCCTCGCCCATGCGCTCGAAGTAGATGTTCAGGAAGCGGAAGACCTCGAGCGGGGTCTGGCCCTCCGAGATCGACGTGTACCCGCGGATGTCCGAGAAGAGGATCGACACGCGCTTCTCGACGGCGGCGCCGACCTTGATCCGCTCGATCCCCTCGGGCGCGATCGCGGCCAGGAACTTCTCCGGGACGAAGCGCTCGAACGACGCCAGCGTCCCCTCGAGCTTCTCGAACGACGCCTCGAGGGCCGCGGTCATGTCGTTGAACGAGGCCGCCAGCAGGCCGACCTCGTCGACCCGGTGGACCCGGGCCCGGTGCTCGAGGTCGCCGCTCGCGATCTTGGCGGCGCTCGCCCGCAGGGCGTCGATCGGGTGCGTCAGGCGGCGCGCCAGGAGCCACGCGCCCGCGAGGCCGACGAGCAGGCAAAGCACGCCGACGAGGAGCGTCTTCTTCACGGCGCTCGCGACGGCCCGGTCGACGGCGGCGAGGGAGATCCCGACGCGGAGCGTGCCGGCGCGGAAGCCCGAGAAGTTGCGGACGTCGGCCGCGACCTCGATGATCCGCTGGCCGCGCGCGGCCCGCGGCCGGCCTCCGGGAAGGGCGACCGGGCGGAGCAGGAACGTCTCCGACGCGCGCGCCCCCGGGGACGGCGCGAGGGCCGCCTGCGTCACCGGGAGCGGGACGACGTCCGGCACGTACCGGTCGATGATGTCGGCCGGGACGGCGGCCACGACCTGCCCGCCGAGGCGGTCATCGGTGACGATCACGTAGGCCACGTCGTCGTTCGTCTCGGCGATCCGCTCGGCGTTGGCCCGGATCTGCGACCAGTTCTGCTCCTCGAGCTCGTTGACCCAGGCGCCGGCCAGGCCCGTCGCCAGCGACTCGGCCTCGCGCCGCTTCTGGTCGTAGTAGAGGTCGCGGTCGGCCGTCGCCCAGAGCCAGACGACGGAGCCGGCGACGAGCGCGACGAGGAGCGTCGTCGCGACCATGAGGCGCGTCCCGATCGAGCGCAGGGCGTGGACCTTCACGGGGCGCTCTCGACCTCCTCGACGAACGTGATCCAGCGGCGGTCGCCGTACTTGGCGGCGCACTGGGCCGGCAGCGCCAGCGTCACGGGGCCGCCCAGGCGCGCCGGGATCGGGCGCCGGTCGTCGTCGTAGCGGGTCGCGAGCAGGATGTCGAAGGCGAGGACGTCGGCGGCGTCGAGCTTGAGCGGGTTGGCCGGGTCGCGGTCGACGGGCGGCTTGCCGCGGACGACGACGGCGCCGCCCGGGGCGAGCGCGAGGCCGGCGGCGGCGAGGGCGTCGCGCAGGCGCACGCCGTGCAGCATCGTCCTCTTCGGCCAGTGGAGCTTGTAGCCGACCGTCCCCTCGAAGGAGATCTGGGCGAGCGCGTCGAGCGCGGCGAGGTCGATCTCGCGGCCGCCGACCCGCAGTCGCACGGTCTCCGTCCCGACGATCACGTGGGTCACGTACCACGCCCAGAACTTGTCCGTGTAGCGGGCGCGCAGCTCCTTGTGGTCGGACTCCGGGAAGACGAGGCAGAGCGGCCCGCCCTGCTTGCGCGGGATCGGCTGGCCGTCGCGCTCGAGGGCGAGGAGGATCGGGTAGCGGCGGATGTCCTCGACGGGCACCGTCGCGCGGTAGGCGTCGAAGGCGACGCACGTGACCTCGGAGACGCCGGGGGCCATGCCGGCGCGCTCGAGGAGGTCCTGGAGCCGCACGCCGCGGAACTCGACCACCTTCTTGTCGGCGACGTCCGTCGCCACGGTCGTGCGGACGCGCGTCGTGGCCAGGGGCTCGAGGTCGGCGAGCTTCAGCCGGACGTCCTTCCCCGTGCCGGTCTGGCCCGAGACGACGAGCGTCCAGTCGCGCTCCTTCGCCTCGCGCTCGCGCGCCTCGCGGCCGTGGGCCAGGACGAGGCGCGCGTTCCAGTCGTCGGCCTCCCGCCGCCACGCGTCGAGCTCGGCGTCGGAGGGCCGATCCGTGCAGGCGGCGGCCGCGGCCGCGAGGGCGATGGCGAGGGCGAGGACGATGAGGGCGGCCCGGGAGGACTTCAAGGCCGCAACCGACCTCCTAGTTGAAGCTCTCGACCCGGATCGCGCCCGTCGACCGGTCGAGCGTCGCGTAGAAGCGGTGGTCGCTCAATCCCCAGCCGACCGAGAGTTGGACCTCGCCGGCGCCGATCCCGACGGGCGAGTCCGCCGCCGTCTCTTGGCGGAGGTCGTCGACCGTGATCGAGCCGAGGGCCGCGTCCACCTCGGCGGCCGTGGCGAAGTTGCCGCCCAGGCGCCGCATCTCGTCCTTCAGCTTCGCGAGCAGGGTCTCGCGCGTCGCCCGGTCCGGTAGCGCCGACGTGCGGTTCAGGGCATCCGTCACGCGGCCCTCGACCCGCGACGTCGCGGGGCTCGGCGGCGGCGGCGCCGGGCGCGGGTCGCGCACCGCGAAGTTCTGGGGCGCGGCGGCGACGATCGCGCCCGAGTCGATGAGGCCCCCGACCTCGAAGATCGAGCGGACGAGGGGCGACGCGCCCGCGAGCTCGTCCCGCGAGTAGCCGTTGCGGTTCAGGTCGAGGCGCGAGAGCTGCGCCCGGACGTCCGCCATGGCCGTGCGGAGCTCGCCCGGCTTCACCCCCTCGACCGTGGGCCGGGTGCGGGAGCCGATCTGGCGCAGGATGAGGTCGCAGGCGGTGGCCTCGGCGCCGCGCCCCTGGTCGCGCAGCTCCTTCAGGAAGCGGAGCTGCTCCGGCCCCGAGAGGTTCCCGTCCGGGCCGGCCGCATCCACGATCAGCTTGGCCGTGTGGGCGAGGCCCTTCTCCGGGACGTGGTGGGCCGTCCGCCCCGGCTTCGCCTCGTTCTCGAGCGCGCGCCCGAGCTCGACGAGCGTCCGCCCCGTCCTCGACATCTTCGCCAGCTCGTCCGGCGCGTAACCGTCGCCGTCGCGGTCGAGACGGTTGAGGAGCGACTGCTCGACGTACGGCCGCGCCCGGTCGAGGTCGCCGGTCGTCAGGCGCGCCCGCGGCGCCGCGTCGCGCGCGTCCATGTACTTGAGGAACGCCGAGGCGGCGAGCGCCGCCGCTCCCCGGCCCTCGCGCTCGAGGCGCTGGACGAGCTGGAACGCGTCCTCGCGCGAGACGATCCCGTCCCGCCCGGCGGCCCCCTTCGCGAGCGCGATCACGTGATCGAGCGCCTTGAGGGGCACGTCGCGCGCGACGCGCGGCCCCGCGGCCGCGGCCGGCGCCGCCGCCGTCCCCCCGCTCGCCGCCGTGGACCCGCCCGAGCCGTCGATCGGCACGGCGCCCGAACGGCCCGCTCCGGTGACGCTCATCCCCGGCCCTCCCGTCGTTCGCCTCGACGCACGACCGACCGATCGCGCGAACGGCGCGAAGAGTATATCACGGAAACGACGGGTGCACCTGCCCTTGAATTCGGGTAGGGTCGGACGCCGCGCCGGTCACGGCGGGCGCCGGAACCCCGGCGCGAGCATCCGCGTGAAGCGCTCGGGGTCCGCCACGCCCTCGGAGGCGTACCAGCGGTCGGCGCGGGCGATCAGCGCGGCGCCTTCGGTCCCGCCCAGGACCTGGCCGAGGCGGCGGCGGGCGGCGGCGGCGCAGCCGAGCGTGTGGTGCGCCTCCGCGATCGCGATCGCGTCGCGGAGCGCGGCGGCGGCGCGCCCCGGGTCGCCCTCCTGGAAGGCGATCCCGGCGCGCAGGAGCATCGCCCACGTGTCGGCGTAGGGCAGGCGCCGGCGCTCGAGCTTGCGGGCGAAGCCGGCGGCGATCGCCAGGAGCGGGGCGGCATCCCGGCTCGCCTCGGCGTCGAGGAGGGCGAAGCGGCCGCGCATCCAGGCGCCCTCGGACCGGACGAGGTTGTTGCGGCGCGGGGGCGATCGGTCGAACGCGGCGAAGCGCGGGCGGTGCCGGTCGAGCCCCCCGCCCTTCCCCAGGTAGAGATCCACGAGGCCGTGCGTCCGGAGCCGCAGCCAGTGGGGAAGGCCGAAGCTCCGCGAGCGTCCCGGCCACTCGATGCGGTCGAGGTTCCCGAGCGCCAGCGCCGGGTCGTCGGCCGCGAGCCAGAGGTCCGGGAAGCCCCACCGGAGGCAGACCACCTCGACGCGGTCGCTCCGCCGCTCGGCCTCTCGCAGCTGCCCGTCGAACCGCGCCTGGAGCTCCCGGTACGAGCCCATGAAGCTCAGGGCGAAGAGCCCGATGTTCCGGGCCGCCTTCCGCTGCCAGACGGAGAGGCCCCGCATGCCGACCGCGAGCCAGCGGTCCTCGGTCTCCCGGAGCCTCTCGAAGGCCTCCTGGAACCGGCCGTGATAGTAGAGCGTCACGCCCGTGCAGGCGAGGATGTGCGCCTCGAGGCCGGGATCGGCCGGGGCGACGGGCCGCGCGGCGGCAAGCAGCTTCCAGGACCGGGCCCGATCCGCGACGCCGCCGCCGGCGGCCATCACGGCCTCGAGCGCGAGGGCACGGGCGACCCGGTGCGGCTCGCCCGAGCGGAGCGCGCGGATCGCCGAGCGGGTCGCGAAGTCCGCGGCCCGGACCACGTCGACGAGCGGGAGCGTGACGGCGACCGCGTGGCAGGCGTCGATCCGCATGAGGTCGAGCGGCGGGATCGAGCCCGCCTCCCGGCGCCGGAAGCGGAGCCCGCGCAGCCGCAGCCACGCGCGCCGGAAGAGGAACGGCAGCAGGGCGCCGGGCTCCGTCGCGGGGTAACGCTCGCCGAGCGCGCCGAGGACCTCCTTCAGGACCTCGATGCCCTGCTCGACGTGCCCGCATCCGAGGAGGTGCTCGGCGGCGAGCCGCCGGCATTCGAGGCGCGTGAGCGGGTCGGCGCCCTCGGCCGCGGCCAGGTACGCCTCGGCCGCCCGCGCCCCGTGCTCGGCGCAAGCGAGGGCCTCGGCCCGGGCGATCGCGAGCCTTCGCGCGTCCTCCGCGGAGCGGGTCCCGAGCCGGAGCGCCGTCGAGTAGAGGTCCGTGGCCCGGTCGAACGCGAGCGCCTTGAAGGCGATGCGGGCCGCCTCCTCGGCCGCGCGGGCGGCCCGGGCCGGGTCGCCGGCGCCTTCGAGGTGCCGGACGAGCGCGAGCGGGTCCGCCGCGGCGGCGCCGCTCCCCTCGAGCGCCTCGGCGATCGCCCGGTGGTGGGCGCGGCGCGTCTCCGCGGAGACCCGGGCCGCGACCGTCTCGCGGACCCGGTCGTGGTAGGTCTCGAGGTCCTCGCCCGAGTCCGTCTTCCTCGTGCGGATGAGATGGGCCGCGCGAAGCGCCGCCACCGCTCCCGGCCCGGCCGCGGCGAGCCGGGCGCCCTTCACCGCGACCGACGTCTCGACCGGACCGGCCGCGACGGCGAGGACCTCGAGGAGCCTGCGCGCCTCCGCGGGAAGCTTCGCGACGCGGGCGTCGATGACGTCCTCTAGCGTGAGGTCGTCCGGCTGCGAGCCCAGGCCGGACAGGACGTAGCGGGCGAGCTCGTGCACGAAGAAGGGGCTCCCGCGGGACTCGCGGGCGATGGCCTCCCCGCGCGCGGCGAGCGTGGCCGCGGGGACGGCGTCCTTCAGCAGGACGCGCGCGACCGCGAGCGCCTCCTCGGGCGCGAGCTCGCCGACGGGGACGTCGCGCGCGTCGAGACCCGGCCGGTCGGTCGCCTCGAGCAGGGCGCGCAGCCCCGGGCTCGTCGCGACGTCCTCGCTCCGGTGGGCGAGGACGAGGAGCACCGGCGGCGAATCGGGCGGACGCAGGGCCTCGTCGAGCAGCGCCGCGCTGTCGAGGTCCCCCCACTGCACGTCGTCGATGAAGAGGACGAGGGGCCCGCGGTCCGTCATGCGCGCGAGCAGCTCGCGCAGCGCTCCGCAGGCGCGGCGCCGGAGCTCGTGCGCGTCGGCGATCTCGGCCACGCGCCGGCGCGCGCCGGCGATCGCCTCGACGCGCTGGAGGGCCGGAAACACGCGGGCGAGGGCGAGGATGTCGCGGGGCAGCAGGACCTCCGCGTCGATCGGCGCGAGGCGCCCGAGGTGGCGGGCGAGCGCGTCGACGAGGCTGTCGAGGGTCTTGTACGGGACGGACTCGCGCTCGTAGCAGCGGCCCGCGAGGACCAGGGCGCCGCCATCGCGCTCGGCGACGTCCAGGAAGCGGCGCACGAGCGCGGTCTTGCCCATGCCCGAGGCGCCGTGGACCCGGACGACGACCGCACGTCCCGCCTGCATCGCCTCGTACGCCTCGGAGAGCGCCGCGAGGTGGCGCTCGCGGGCGACGAGGAGCGTGGCCGCGGGCGCAGGCGCCGTCGGGGGCGGCGGCGCGGCGACCGCGCCCGGCCGCTCGCCGCCGAGGCGTCTCAGGACGTCGCGCCCCGTCGCGCGCGCCTCGGGCTCGCGTCGCAGCAGGTCGGCGCAGAGCGCCACCAGGTCGTCCGGGAGCCCGGGCACGATCTCGTCCGGCGGGCGGGGCCGGCGCGTGAGCTTGCCCGCCTGGACCTCGAGCGGCGTCCCCAGGAACGGGCGCCAGCCCGTGAGCGCCTCGTAGAGCATGACGCCGACGCTGTACCAGTCGCTCGCTTCGGACAGAGGGCGCCCGGAGCCTTGCTCGGGCGACATGTAGGCGGGCGTCCCCGCGACGACGGCGGTCGAGAGCGCCGCGTCGGCGGCCAGGTCGTGGACGACCCCGAAGTCGAGGATCACGACGCGCCCGGCGCGCGTCACGAGCACGTTCGAGGGCTTGAGGTCGCGGTGGAGCTTGCCCGCGCGGTGGAGCGCGAGGAGCCCCTCGGCGAGCTGCCGCAGCGCGCTCCGGAGGCGCTCCGCATCGCCCGGCGGCGCCGCCGGGCGAGCGGGCGTGGGGGTCGCCAGGCGGGCGTCTCCGACCGTGCTCTCATCCGGCGACGCGGTCTCGACATCCGGCCGCCCGGCGTCCCGAACGTGCTCGAGGAAGGTCGTGCCCTGGACGAGCTCCAGGGTGAAGAACCACTGCTCGCCGTCGGCGAACAGCTCGTACAGGGTGACGAGGTTCGGGTGGACGACGTCCGCCAGGGCTCGAAACTCACGCTTGAAGCGGTAGAGCGCTTCGGGGTTCTGGCGGTGCAGCGTCTTCAGCGCGACGGGGGCGGCCCGCTGCCGGTCGAACGCCTCGTAGACGACGCCGAAGCCGCCCGCCCCGAGCCTGCGTCTCACCTCGAACCGGTCGGTGCCCTGGAACCGCTCGGTGACCGCCGGCGCGACCGCCACGCGGCCGAGTATACGGGAATCCGCCGAGAGGAATCAAGCCGGCGCCCTAGAACGTCCCGCTCCCGCAGCGCCACCCCTCGCGTGCGCGAGGGCCCGGACCCTGGTGGGAGTTCGCCGGTGCGGGATCGGGCGCGGGCGGACGGGTGGGGGCGCAGGGGCTCGAACCCTGGACCGACGGCTTAAAAGGCCGGGCCGTGAACGCCGCGGACGCCAGCAATCATGCGTCTCCGCGGTCCGTAGACTTCAAGCCTGTGCCCGCCACTGTGCCCGCGGCCCTCGGCGCGCCCGACCCGATCGCCGCCGCCCGCGCCCTGCTCGACCAGGCGGCGCGGGCTCCTGACCCTGCCCCGTTTCTGGCCGCGGCGCGGGCGCTTCTCGGAACGTCCGGGGCGGAGGCGGAACGCTCCGTGACGCGCAGCATGACGCAACGTCGCGCCTGAGCTTATGGTTACGCACGCACGAGGCGCGAACATGGCGCTTTCGTGGTGACGCTTGGCGCGCTACAATGTGCCACAGGAGCGCGACCGCGCCGACTCGGAGATGGTAGGATGGACGTCGTCTACACGGCCCACGCCCGCGACCGGATGCGTCGCCGGGGCGTGACCGAGCAGGACGTGGAGACGGTGCTGAACAACCCTCTCCGGCAAGAGCCGTCGCACTCGGGCGGGATCAAGACCTCCGGCATGATACGCGGGCGCAGGCTCTTTGTCGTCTGGCACAAGGGAGCGAGCGGGCCCGAGAGGATCATACGGACGTTGTTCTGGGAGGAACAGGCGACATGAGGCTCACGTTCGACGGCGAGGCGAGGGCCTTCTACGTCTACGTCCGCGACGAAGACGCCGACGTCGCGATGACGAAGCCCATCATGCAGGACGAGTTGCTCGTCGACTACGACAAAGAAGGCCGCCTCGTGGGCATCGAGATCCTCGGCGACCCGCGCTACCTGGCTTGGGTGCCGAAGCTCCTCGCCCAGCACGACGTCCCGGTACCGGAGCACATCCACTTCGACCGCCTGGCCACCGCCTTCGAGTTCGCCAAGGCAGCCTAAAGAGCCCCCCAGGGCGCCCCCGAGCGCCCGCCGATCCGCGCCCCGTCGATTTTACGGGGCGCCGGGCCCCGGGGCGTGACGGATCCTGATGCTACCCTTCCCATCGATGCCGACCCCCGGCTGATCCCCGGGGCCCGCGCCCGCGGGACTGCATCCATGTCCGGGCCGAGGTCCCGAGCCCTACCTCGCGGACCTCGGCGCCGGGCGCCTGTAGGGAGGCGCGACCGATGCCCATCGACCGCCAGACCATCGACGAGCTGATCCGCGACGTAGAGAAGCTCCGGGCGCGGCCCACGTCGCGTGAAGCCGAGCGCGTGTCCGGACTGCTCGAAGCCCACGGACTGCTCGACGCCGCCGTCCGGCTTCTCGCGCGGAGTCGACCCGCCACCTGCGAGCGCGACAAGCACACCCGCGCCGAGCTCGAGGCGATGCTCGGGCGAGTGAACGAGGCGCGCAAGGCCGAGAAGCGCGCGCGCGGCGCCAAGGTCGGGGTCCCCTCCGGCGGGCGCGACATCCTGCGGCGCGGCGACCTCGACGACCCGGAGAAGATCGAGGCCGCGATCGCGCGCCTCGAAGGGCAACCCCCCGAGGCGCGAACCTGGCTATGGGTCGAGCGCGAGACCCGCGAGCAGTGGGCGAAGGGCCTGGGCTACGTCATCGAAGACACGATCGGAGACTTGCGCGACCTCGACGCGCGGCTACGACGCGATGGGATCGCCGCGCCAACCGGCGGCGCGGTCGGCGCGGCGGAGGAAGCCGCGACCGGCGGGGCGAGAGAGGCGCGAGAGGCGCGCACCTCGCTTGTCCTCTACCTCGCCTCGCGCGAGATCCACTACTGCGGCACCATCGAGGTCCGCTGCGCGCTCTCGGAGGCGCGCTTCGCGGCGCTTGATCAGCTCGCCGGGGCCTGGCCCGAGCCCGCCTCGCTCGCGCTCGATGGGGGCGGCAAGCGCTCTCACGAGGTGGCGCTCCGCGAACTCCGCGAGGCGCTCCGGCGAGAGCACGCGCAACTTCCCGATGCGCTGCTGCGCGCCGAACCGCGCGGGAGCGGCGCCGGTCGCGTCGCCCTCGTCGTCGCCGAGGTTCGCCGCCTCAAGCAGTAATAGCTACTACACCGCTACCCACCGCAACCCACCTCGCTACCCACCACGCGCCCCGTTGATCCGCACGGCGCGCGACTCCGCGGCGCGCAAAGAATCTCGCATCACACTCATTCTCCACTGGCGGGACGACCACGTAGTCTCACGCACATGAGCGAGAAACAGGAGGTCCCGCGCATGTCCGTGACGACGACGACGGCAGCGCCCAGACGGCGCCGGCCGGTCGAGCTGCCCCCGGATCTCGAGGAGCGCGTGTACGCGCGAGCGATGTGGACAATCGGTGAAGTCGCTGACCTGATCGGCATGACGACGCGACATGTGTACGCGATGTCCGCGCTCGGTCGCCTGCGCCTGACGCGCGTCGGTCCTCGCGCCTCGCGAGTCGCGGCCGACGACCTGGCGAGCTACCTCGCGGCCGGACGGACGGCGTAGCTCGTGGCGCGCGAGGAGCGCGCCGCCGGGGACGCGGGGGAGCGGCCGGCGGCGCGCGAAGAGGGACACGAGCATCTTGACCGATCGGTCAACGTCTCGCAAGGGGCCGCCGGCCTGGCGCCTCTGCTCGACCTCTTACCCGCCGTCGCTCGGCCCCTCGGCGTCGAGGTTGAGCGGTGCGCGACCTGCGGGCGCTTCGTCGGCGCGACGTTCGCCGGTTGCTCGACGCTGCGGCGCCACGCGCCCGAGCGCGCGCTCGTGTGCGAGCGGTGCCACCGCGGCGAGGACGACGAGCGGGCCGAGCGGGCGCGGGGGAGGCGGTAGCGTGGCGTCCCCGCAGCGGGAGGCCGGCTTCGCGCCGGTCGCGAACGAGATCCTGGAAGCGATCGCCGGCGTCGACCTGACGGCGCTCGAGCTGAGGACGGTCGCCTTCGTCCTCCGGCGAACCTACGGCGCCGTCGGGAACCCAAAGACGGCGGCCCTCTCCGTCTCGGATGTTGCGATGGCGACCAGAACGACGCGAGCGCGCGCGGCCGCGATCCTCCGAGGCTTGATCCTCAAGCGCGTTCTCGTCGAGGGGCGACCTCCAGAGGGCCGGACGGCGCGCCTCCTCGGCCTGCAGAAGGATCATGACCTCTGGCCGGCCAAGAGTCAGAGTTCGTGACATAAGCGCATCAAATGCGCATCACGACGGTCCACTGCATCCAAAGTGAGCTTCAAAACGCGCCTCCCGTTTGCTCTACTACCCCGGCGTGGCGGGC